>WBZU01000072.1_pt1 | contig 114975 bp, 105 predicted proteins | sample 5204311 | NCBI WGS metagenome assembly WBZU01 (sample SAMN12344359, study PRJNA552823) | activated sludge metagenome | biome: Activated sludge suspended growth; feature: Nitrification reactor; material: Wastewater; isolation source: activated sludge from nitrification reactor of wastewater...
CGCCACCGAACTTGTTCGACAGGATCGTCGTGATCGCCGCCGTCAGCGTCGTCTTGCCGTGGTCCACGTGCCCGATCGTCCCCACGTTCACGTGCGGCTTCTTGCGCTCGAATTTGCTTTTTGCCATGTCGATCTCCGTACAAAGAGCGTGCCAGCGGTGCTTTAAGGTCTTGCGCGCATCGTGCAGCCGCTGGCCGCTGCACCCCGTGGCCGAAGACCGTCGTGTGGGTTACTTGCTGCGTGCGCTGATGATCGCGTCGGCGACGTTCTTCGGCGCCTCGGCGTAGTGCTTGAATTCCATCGTGTAGGTGGCGCGGCCCTGCGACATCGAGCGCAGCGTGGTCGAGTAGCCGAACATCTCGCTCAACGGCACCTCGGCCTTGATGATCTTGCCGCCGCCGGGCATGTCGTCCATGCCCTGCACCATGCCGCGGCGGGACGACAGGTCGCCCATCACGTTGCCGGCGTAGTCTTCGGGCGTCTCGACCTCGACCGCCATCATCGGCTCCAGGATCACCGGCTGGGCCTTGCGGCAGCCGTCCTTGAAGCCGATCGATGCCGCCATCTTGAAGGCGTTCTCGTTGGAGTCGACCTCATGGTACGAGCCGAAGGTCAACGTGACCTTCACATCCACCACCGGGTAGCCCGCGAGCACGCCGTTGGGCAGCGTGTCGACGATGCCCTTCTCGACCGCCGGGATGTACTCGCGCGGCACCACGCCGCCCTTGATCGCATCGACGAACTCGAAGCCCTTGCCCGGCTCCTGCGGCTCGATGCTGAGCACGACGTGGCCGTACTGGCCCTTGCCGCCCGACTGGCGGACGAACTTGCCTTCGATGTCGGACACCGGCTTGCGGATCGTCTCGCGATAGGCGACCTGCGGCTTGCCGACGTTGGCTTCGACGCCGAACTCGCGCCGCATCCGGTCGACGATGATCTCGAGGTGCAGTTCGCCCATGCCGGCGATGATGGTCTGGCCCGATTCCTCGTCGGTGTTGACGCGGAACGACGGGTCTTCCGACGCCAGCCGCCCGAGCGCGATGCCCATCTTCTCCTGGTCGGCCTTGGTCTTGGGCTCCACCGCCTGGCGGATCACCGGCTCGGGGAAGACCATCTTCTCGAGCGTGATGATGGCGTCCGGGTCGCACAGCGTCTCGCCGGTGGTCACGTCGCGCAGGCCGACGCAGGCGGCGATGTCGCCGGCGAGGATCTCCTTGATCTCCTCGCGCTGGTTCGCATGCATCTGCAGGATGCGGCCGATGCGCTCCTTCTTGCCGCGCGTCGGGTTGTAGACCTGGTCGCCGCTCTTGAGCACGCCCGAATACACGCGCACGAAGGTCAGCTGGCCGACGTACGGGTCGGTCATCAGCTTGAAGGCCAGTGCCGAGAACTTCTCGCTGTCTTCGGCCTTGCGGGTCGTGTCCTTGTCGTCGTCGTCGGTTCCGGCCACCGGCGGGATGTCCGACGGCGACGGCAGGAAGTCGATGACGGCGTCGAGCATGCGCTGCACGCCCTTGTTCTTGAACGCGGTACCGCACAGCATCGGCTGGATCTCGCTCGCGATCGTGCGCAGACGCAGGCCCTGCTTGATCTCGTCCTCGGTCAGCTCGCCGGACTCGAGGTACTTGTTCATCAGTTCCTCGCTCGCCTCGGCAGCGGCCTCGATCATCCGCTCGCGCCACTTCCCGGCCTCGGCCTCGAGCTCGGCCGGGACCGGTCCGTACTGGAACTTCATGCCCTGGCTGGCCTCGTCCCAGATGATCGCCTTCATCTTGAACAGGTCGACCACGCCCTTGAAGCTGTCCTCGGCACCGATCGGGATGACGATCGGCACCGGATTGGCCTTCAGGCGCGTCTTCATCTGGTCGTAGACCTTGAAAAAGTTGGCGCCGGTGCGGTCCATCTTGTTGACGAAGGCCAGCCGCGGCACCTTGTGCTTGTTGGCCTGGCGCCAGACGGTCTCGCTCTGCGGCTGCACGCCGCCGACCGCGCAATACACCATGCAGGCGCCGTCGAGCACGCGCATGCTGCGCTCGACCTCGATCGTGAAGTCCACGTGCCCGGGCGTGTCGATGATGTTGATGCGGTGTTCGGGCATCGACAGGTCCATGCCCTTCCAGAAGCAGGTCACCGCCGAGGAGGTGATCGTGATGCCGCGTTCCTGCTCCTGCTCCATCCAGTCGGTGGTGGCGGCGCCGTCGTGCACCTCGCCGAGCTTGTGGCTCACGCCGGTATAGAACAGGATGCGCTCGGTGGTCGTGGTCTTGCCGGCATCGATGTGCGCGGAGATGCCGATGTTGCGATAGCGCTCGATGGGGGTCTTGCGGGCCATGGTGTCAATCCAACTGCTATGGCCGCCCGGCACAGGTCACAGGCCTGGCGGCGGCCGGAGGCGTCTTGCTTCGCCGTCGGTTCAGAAGCGGAAGTGCGAGAAGGCCTTGTTGGCCTCGGCCATGCGGTGCACCTCGTCGCGCTTCTTCATCGCGCCGCCGCGGCCTTCGCTGGCTTCCAGCAGCTCGTTCGCCAGACGCGCGGCCATCGACTTCTCGCCGCGCTTGCGCGCCGAATCCTTCAGCCAGCGCATCGCCAAGGCCTGGCGCCGCACCGGGCGCACTTCGACCGGAACCTGGTAGTTCGCGCCGCCGACGCGCCGGCTCTTCACCTCGACCATCGGCTTGATGTTGTTCAGCGCGATGACGAAGATCTCGAGCGGATCCTTGCCGGCGCGCTTCTCGATCTGGTCGAGCGCACCGTAGATGATGCGCTCGGCGACGGCCTTCTTGCCGCCTTCCATGATCACGTTCATGAACTTCGAAAGCTCGACCGATCCGAACTTCGGATCCGGCAGAACCTCGCGCTTGGGAACCTCGCGACGACGGGGCATTGCACTTCCTTCCTGGGCTTCAGTCGGCAGGGGCCCACGCCCCCGCCACGAAGGGCCATCCGGGCCCTTCACTTACTGGCCGGGCTGGAGGCCCGGCCAAGGCGGCTGCGGCAGCAGAGTACCGACGCCGCCGACGACGATGGGCGTCAGGCCTTCTTGGGCCGCTTCGCACCGTATTTCGAACGGGACTGCTTGCGATCCTTGACGCCTTGCAGATCCAGAGAGCCGCGCACGATGTGGTAGCGCACGCCCGGCAAGTCCTTCACCCGGCCGCCGCGCACCAGCACCACGCTGTGTTCCTGCAGGTTGTGGCCCTCGCCGCCGATGTAGGAGATGACCTCGAAACCGTTGGTCAGGCGCACCTTGGCCACCTTGCGCAGCGCCGAGTTCGGCTTCTTCGGCGTGGTGGTGTACACGCGCGTGCACACGCCGCGCCGCTGCGGGCAATTCTGCATCGCCGGCGACTTGGACTTCGTGACCTCGACCTCGCGGCCCTGGCGCACGAGCTGGTTGATGGTTGGCATAGTGACCTGCTTGCGTTGGATCTCGATGGCGGCTGCACGCAGCCCGCCGGGCGGCCCTGCGCGCGCGAGTCTGGCCCGCGCCCGGCGCCCCGGTATTCTTGGCGCGCCATCCGCAACCGGCCGGCGCGCCGGAAAAGCCTTAAATTATATTCCGAGCGGCCATGCCCCGCAACAATGGGTGTCCAGCAACGTCGCACGCGATGCGGCTGCGGCGCCGAACACCTGCCCGATGACGCCCCGCGTTGATCCCGCCGTTGCCGTGCTGGACACCAACGTCGTGCTCGATTGGCTCCTGTTCGGCGATGCGCGCGCGCGTCCGCTGGCCGCGGCGATCGGCGCCGGGCGTCTGCACTGGCATGCCACCGCCGCGATGCGTGCCGAGTTCGAACAGGTGCTGCACCGCCCGATGCTGGCGCACCGCGGACACGATGGCGGGCGGCTGCTCGAGCAGTTCGATCGCTGGGCCCGGCTGCACCCGGCGGCAGCCGCACCTTTCGCCGGCGCATCGCTGCGCTGCCGCGATGCCGACGACCAGGGCTTCATCGACCTGGCGGTCGCGATCGGTGCAGGCTGGCTGCTGAGCCGCGACCGGGCGCTGCTGGCGCTCGCCCGGCCCGCGCGCCGCCACGGCCTGGAGATCACCACGCCGGCCGTCTGGGCGGCGCGCGACGCCGTCGCGCTCGCGGCAGCTTGACCGGCGACGGCAGGCGCACCGCGCAGCCGCCGCCATCCGCTCCCACCAGCCCGCACGCTCGCCGGCCTGGCCGGCCGCGGCAGCGGGCTTCGAGCGGCGACACCCGCCACGCCGCTGTCCGACCCGCGAACAAGAAGGGGCGGCCCGTGGCCGCCCCTGGACTGCAGCGGTGCGACGCGTCACTCGCCCGCGTCGCCGGCAGCGGTCTCCGCCGCCTGTGCCGCCATCGCGGCATCGACGTGGGCCAGCTGCACCGCGGCCAGCTCCTCGGCCTCTTGCAGCGCGATCGCGCGGCGCTCGTTCTCGTCCATCGCCTCCTTGGCCTTGCGTGCCTGGTGGAAGGCCATGCCGGTGCCGGCGGGGATCAGCCGGCCGACGATCACGTTCTCCTTCAGCCCGCGCAGCTCGTCGCGCTTGCCCATGATCGCGGCCTCGGTCAGCACGCGCGTGGTCTCCTGGAACGACGCGGCGGAGATGAACGAATCGGTCGACAGGCTCGCCTTGGTGATGCCCAGCAGCAGGTCCGCATGGGTCGCGGGGATCTTGCCGTCGGCGCGCAGCCGGTCGTTGGTGCCCAGCAGCTCCGAACGCTCGACCTGCTCGCCCGCGATGTAGCCGCTGTCGCCCGGGTTGACGATCTGCACGCGGCGCAGCATCTGGCGCACGATCACCTCGATGTGCTTGTCGTTGATCTTCACGCCCTGCAGGCGATAGACGTCCTGCACCTCGTCGACGATGTAGCGCGCCAGCTCCTCCACGCCCAGCAGGCGCAGGATGTCCTGCGGCTCGGCCGGCCCGTCGACGATCGACTCGCCCTTGTTGACCACCTGGCCTTCGTGCACCAGGATGTTCTTCTCCTTCGGCACCAGTTCCTCGTAAACCTTGCCTTCCGGGTCGGTGATCTGCAGCCGCACCTTGCCCTTGGTCTCCTTGCCGAAGCTGATGGTGCCGGTGATCTCGGCCAGCGTGCCCTTGTCTTTCGGGCTGCGCGCCTCGAACAGCTCGGCCACCCGCGGCAGGCCGCCGGTGATGTCGCGCGTCTTCTGGCCTTCCATCGGGATGCGCGCCAGCACCTCGCCGGGCATCAGCTCCTGGCCGTCGCGCACCTGGATCAGCGCGCCCACCGGGAAGCCGATCGTCACCGAGTGGTCGGTGCCGGGGATCTTGACCTCCTGCGCCATCGCGTCGAGCAGCTTGACCTGCGGGCGCACGACCTTGGTCGCGCCGCGGCGCTTCGGGTCGATGACCACCAGCGTCGACAGGCCCGTCACCTCGTCCACCTGGCGGGCGACGGTCACGCCTTCCTCGACGTTCTCGAACTTCGCGCGGCCGGCGAACTCGGTGATGATCGGGCGCGTCAGCGGGTCCCAGTTGGCCAGCACCGTGCCGGCCTTCAGCTGCTGGTCGGGCTTGACGCCGAGCAGCGCGCCGTAGGGCACCTTGTGGCGCTCGCGCTCGCGGCCGTGCGGGTCGGCGATGATGATCTCGCCGGAGCGGCTGATCACCACCAGCTCGCCCTTGCCGTTGGTCACGTAGCGCATCGTCGGGTTGAAGCCGACGATACCGTCGCTCTTGGCTTCGACGCTGTTGGCCACCGCTGCGCGCGACGCCGCGCCGCCGATGTGGAAGGTGCGCATCGTCAGCTGCGTGCCCGGCTCGCCGATCGACTGCGCGGCGATCACGCCCACCGCCTCGCCGACGTTGACCAGCCCGCCGCGGCCGAGGTCGCGGCCGTAGCACTTGCCGCACAAGCCGTAGCGCGTCTGGCAGGTCAGCGGCGTGCGTACCTTGACTTCGTCGACACCGGCGGCCTCGATCGTGTCGAGCGCGTCCTCGTCGAGCATCTCGCCCGCCCCGATCAGCACCTGCTGGGTCTCGGGGTGCATGACTTCGATGGCGGTGACGCGACCGAGGATGCGGTCGCGCAAGGATTCGATCACCTCGCCGCCTTCGATCAGCGCGCGCATCGCGATGCCGTTCTCGGTATGGCAGTCTTCCTCGATCACCACCAGGTCCTGCGTCACGTCGACCAGGCGGCGCGTCAGGTAACCCGAGTTCGCGGTCTTCAGCGCCGTGTCCGCCAGGCCCTTGCGCGCGCCGTGCGTGGAGATGAAGTACTGCAGCACGTTCAGGCCTTCACGGAAGTTGGCCGTGATCGGCGTCTCGATGATGCTGCCGTCGGGCTTGGCCATCAGGCCGCGCATGCCCGCCAGCTGGCGGATCTGCGCAGCCGAGCCGCGCGCCCCCGAGTCGGCCATCATGTAGATCGAGTTGAACGACTCCTGGTCGACCTCCTGGCCGTTGCGGTCCTTGACCTTCTGCTTCGACAGCTGGGCCATCATGACCTTGCCGACTTCGTCGCCGGTCTTGCCCCAGATGTCGACCACCTTGTTGTAGCGCTCGCCGGCGGTCACCAGGCCCGACACGTACTGCTGCTCGATCTCCTTGACCTCGCGCTCGGCGCGCTCGATCAGGCCGTGCTTCTGCGCCGGCACCAGCATGTCGTCGATCGCGATCGAGATGCCGGCGCGCGTGGCCAGCCGGAAGCCGCTTTGCAGCAGCTTGTCGGCGAAGACCACCGTCTCCTTCAGGCCGCACTTGCGGAAGCTGGCGTTGATCAGGCGCGAGATCTCCTTCTTCTTCAGCGTCTTGTTCAGGTTGCTGAAGGGCAGGCCCTTGGGCAGGATCTCGCTGAGCAGCGCGCGGCCGACCGTCGTCGCGACCAGCGCGGTCACCGGCTCGAAGCCGCCGTCGGCGCGCTTGACGTGCTCGGTCAGGCGCACGTTGACGCGCGCGGTGATCTCGACCGCGCCGTTGTCCAGCGCGCGCTGCAGCTCGGCCAGATCCTTGAAGATCATGCCTTCGCCGCGGCCGTTGATGCGCTCGCGCGTGGCGTAGTACAGGCCCAGCACCACGTCCTGGCTGGGCACGATCGACGGCTCGCCGTTGGCCGGGAACAGCACGTTGTTGGTCGACAGCATCAGCGTGCGCGCTTCCATCTGCGCCTCGATGCTCAGCGGCACGTGCACCGCCATCTGGTCGCCGTCGAAGTCGGCGTTGAAGGCCGAGCACACCAGCGGGTGCAGCTGGATCGCCTTGCCCTCGATCAGCACCGGCTCGAAGGCCTGGATGCCCAGGCGGTGCAGCGTCGGCGCGCGGTTCAGCAGCACCGGGTGCTCCTTGATCACCTCTTCGAGGATGTCCCAGACCACCGGCGTGCCCGATTCGACTTCCTTCTTCGCCGCCTTGATCGTGGTGGCGATGCCCATCGCCTCGAGCCGGCTGAAGATGAAGGGCTTGAACAACTCGAGCGCCATCAGCTTCGGCAGCCCGCACTGGTGCAGCTTCAGCGTCGGGCCGACGACGATGACCGAACGGCCCGAGTAGTCGACGCGCTTGCCCAGCAGGTTCTGGCGGAAGCGCCCGCCCTTGCCCTTGATCATGTCGGCCAGCGACTTGAGCGCGCGCTTGTTCGCGCCGGTCATCGCCTTGCCGCGGCGGCCGTTGTCGAGCAGCGAATCCACCGCCTCCTGCAGCATGCGCTTCTCGTTGCGCACGATGATCTCGGGCGCCTTCAGCTCGAGCAGGCGTGCCAGCCGGTTGTTGCGGTTGATGACGCGGCGGTACAGGTCGTTCAGGTCGCTGGTGGCGAAGCGGCCGCCGTCCAGCGGCACGAGCGGGCGCAGGTCGGGCGGCAGCACCGGCAGCACCGTCAGCACCATCCACTGCGGCTTGATGCCCGAGCGCTTGAAGGCCTCGAGCACCTTCTGGCGCTTGCTGTTCTTCTTGATCTTCAGCTCGGAGCCGGTGGCGTCGTTCTTGATCTTCTCGATCTCGACGTCCAGGTCCAGGTCCTCGAGCAGCTTCTTCACGCCCTCGGCGCCCATCAGCGCGACGAACTCGTCGCCGTACTCGGTGCGCTTGGCTTCGTAGTCGTCCTCGGTCATGATCGAGAACTTCTTCAGCGGCGTCATGCCCGGGTCGACGACGACGTAGGCCTCGAAGTACAGCACGCGCTCGATGTCGCGCAGCGTCATGTCGAGCACCAGGCCCAGGCGGCTGGGCAGGCTCTTCAGGAACCAGATGTGCGCGCAGGGCGCGGCCAAGTCGATGTGGCCCATGCGCTCGCGCCGCACCTTGGTCTGCGTGACCTCGACGCCGCACTTCTCGCAGATCACGCCGCGGTGCTTCAGGCGCTTGTACTTGCCGCACAGGCACTCGTAGTCCTTGATCGGCCCGAAGATCTTGGCGCAGAACAGGCCGTCGCGCTCGGGCTTGAAGGTGCGGTAGTTGATCGTCTCGGGCTTCTTCACCTCGCCGAAGGACCAGCTGCGGATCTTCTCCGGCGACGCCAGGCCGATCCGGATGGCATCGAAATGCTCATCGGGGGTGAATTGCTTGAAAAGGTCGAGTAGTCCCTTCATGGTCTTGATCCTTTTCCTTCCTCAGTTGCGCTCGAGTTCCATGTCGATGCCGAGCGAGCGGATTTCCTTGACGAGCACGTTGAACGACTCCGGCATGCCGGCCTCGATCGCGTGCTCGCCCTTGACGATGCTCTCGTAGACCTTGGTGCGGCCGGTGACGTCGTCGGACTTGACGGTCAGCATCTCCTGCAGCACGTAGCTGGCGCCATAGGCTTCCAGCGCCCAGACTTCCATCTCGCCGAAACGCTGGCCGCCGAACTGCGCCTTGCCGCCCAGCGGCTGTTGCGTGACCAGGCTGTACGGGCCGGTGGAGCGCGCGTGCATCTTGTCGTCGACCAGGTGGTGCAGCTTGAGCACGTGCATGTAGCCCACCGTCACCGGCCGCTCGAAGGCCTCGCCGGTGCGCCCGTCGAACAGCCGGGCCTGGGTGCGCGATGCGGTCAGCCCCTTGGCCGCGGCCACCTCGTCGGGGTACGCGAGCTTCAGCATCGCGCGGATCTCCTCTTCGGCGGCGCCGTCGAACACCGGCGTCGCGAAGGGCACGCCCTGGCGCAGGTTGCCCGCCATCTCCAGCAACGCGTCGTCGCCGAGACTGGCGATCGCCTCGCCCTTGCCGCCGCTGCGGTTGTAGAGCTCGTCGAGGAAGGCGCGCAGCTCGGCCACGCGCGCCTCGCGCTGCATCAGCTCGCCGATGCGCTCGCCGATGCCCTTGCCCGCCCAGCCCAGGTGCACCTCGAGCACCTGGCCGACGTTCATGCGCGACGGCACGCCCAGCGGGTTCAGCACGATGTCGGCCGGCGTGCCGTCGACCATGTAGGGCATGTCCTCGACCGGCACGATCTTGCTGACCACGCCCTTGTTGCCGTGGCGGCCGGCCATCTTGTCGCCGGGCTGCAGCCGGCGCTTGACGGCCAGATAGACCTTGACCATCTTCAGCACGCCGGCGGGCAGCTCGTCGCCCTGCGTCAGCTTCTTGCGCTTCTCCTCGAACAGCAGGTCGAAGCCGTGGCGCGTCTGCTCGTTGGAGTTGCGGATGCTCTCCAGCTGGTTGGCCACGTCCTCGTCGGCCGGGCGGATGTCGAACCAGTGGTGCTTGTCGACCGAACCCAGGTACTCCTTGGTGATCACCGTGCCCTTGGCGATGCGCTGCGGCCCGCCGTTGGCCGGCCTGCCGACCAGCAGCTTCTCGATCCGGTCGAAGGCATCGGCCTCGACGATGCGCAGCTGGTCGTTCAGGTCCAGGCGGAAGCGCTTGAGTTCGTCGTCGATGATCTGCTGCGCGCGCTTGTCACGCGGGATGCCTTCGCGGGTGAACACCTGCACGTCGATCACGGTGCCGTTGGTGCCCTGGTCGACGCGCAGCGAGGTGTCCTTCACGTCGGATGCCTTCTCGCCGAAGATCGCGCGCAGCAGCTTCTCCTCGGGCGTCAGCGTGGTTTCGCCCTTGGGCGTGACCTTGCCGACGAGCACGTCGCCGGGGTTGACCTCGGCGCCGATGTAGACGATGCCCGATTCGTCCAGCCGCGCCAGCTGCTGCTCGCTCAGGTTGGGGATGTCGCGCGTGATCTCCTCGCTGCCGAGCTTGGTGTCGCGCGCCATCACGACCAGCTCCTCGATGTGGATCGAGGTGTAGCGGTCGTCGCCGACGACGCGCTCGCTGATCAGGATCGAGTCCTCGAAGTTGTAGCCGTTCCAGGGCATGAACGCGACCAACATGTTCTGGCCGAGCGCGAGCTCGCCCAGGTCGGTCGAGGCGCCGTCGGCCACCACGTCGCCCTTGGCGACCAGGTCGCCGCGCTGGACGATCGGGCGCTGGTGGATGTTGGTGTTCTGGTTGCTGCGCTGGTACTTGATCAGGTTGTAGATGTCGACGCCGACTTCGCCGGCCACCGTCTCGGCGTCGTTGACGCGGATCACGATGCGGTTGGTGTCGACGTAATCGACGACGCCGCCGCGCCGTGCGGTCACCACGGTGCCGGAGTCGACCGCGGCCACGCGCTCGACGCCGGTGCCGACCAGCGCCTTCTCGGGCTTGAGCGTCGGCACCGCCTGGCGCTGCATGTTGGCGCCCATCAGCGCGCGGTTGGCATCGTCGTGCTCGAGGAAGGGCACCAGCGACGCCGCCACCGACACGATCTGCGTCGGCGCCACGTCCATGTACTGCACGCGCTCGGGCGAGACCAGCACCGATTCGCCGCTCTCGCGCGCCGACACCAGCTCGTCGATCAGGCGGCCGCCTTCGTCGAGCAGCGCGTTGGCCTGCGCGATCACGTACTTGCCTTCCTCGATCGCGCTCAGGTAGTCGATCTCGTCGCTCACCTGGCCGTCGGCCACGCGCCGGTACGGCGTCTCGAGGAAGCCGTACTCGTTGAGCTGCGCGTACAGCGCGAGCGAGTTGATCAGGCCGATGTTCGGGCCTTCGGGCGTCTCGATCGGGCACACGCGCCCGTAGTGCGTCGGGTGCACGTCGCGCACCTCGAAGCCGGCGCGCTCGCGCGTCAGGCCGCCCGGCCCCAGGGCCGACACGCGCCGCTTGTGCGTGATCTCGGACAGCGGGTTGGTCTGGTCCATGAACTGGCTGAGCTGGCTCGCACCGAAGAACTCCTTGAGCGCCGCGGAAATCGGCTTGGAGTTGATCAGGTCGTGCGGCATCAGCGGCTCGGTCTCGGCCTGGCCGAGGCGCTCCTTCACCGCCTTCTCGATGCGCGCCAGGCCCGAGCGGTACTGGTTCTCGGCCAGCTCGCCGACACAGCGCACGCGGCGGTTGCCGAGGTGGTCGATGTCGTCGACTTCGCCGTTGCCGTTGCGCAGATCGACGAGGATCTTGACGACGTCGAGGATGTCCTCGTTGCTCAGCGTCATCGCGCCTTCGGGCGTGTCGCGCCCGACGCGGGCGTTGAACTTCATGCGCCCGACGCGCGACAGGTCATAGGTGTCGGGGTTGTAGAACAGCCGCCCGAACAGCGCCTGCACCGCGTCCTCGGTGGGCGGCTCGCCGGGGCGCATCATCCGGTAGATCGCCACGCGTGCGGCCAGCTCGTCCGCGGTTTCGTCCATCGCCAGCGTCTGGCTGATGTAGGCGCCCTGGTTCAGCTCGTTCGTGTACAGGCACTGCAGCTCCTTCACGCCGGCGGCGCGGAGCTTCTTCAGCAGGGTCTCGGTCAGTTCGTCGTTGGCCTTGGCGATGATCTCGCCGGTGTCGGCATCGACCATGTTGCGCGCGACGATGCGGCCGACCAGGAAGTCCTCGGGCACCGACAGCCAGCCGGTGCCGGTCTGCTCGATCTGGCGGATGTGGCGCGCGGTGATGCGCTTGTCCTTCTCGACGATGACCTCGCCGGCCTTGTCGGTGATGTCGAAGCGCGCGACCTCGCCGCGCAGCCGCTCGGGCACGAAGGCCATCTGCGCGCCCGCGTCCATCAGGCGGAAGCTGTCGTTGACGAAGAAGTGCGCGAGGATCGACTCCGGGTTCAGGCCGATGGCCTTGAGCAGGATCGTCACCGGCATCTTGCGGCGGCGGTCGACGCGGAAGTACAGGATGTCCTTCGGGTCGAACTCGAAGTCCAGCCACGAGCCGCGGTACGGGATGATCCGGGCGGAGAACAGCAGCTTGCCCGACGAGTGCGTCTTGCCCTTGTCGTGCTCGAAGAACACGCCCGGGCTGCGGTGCAGCTGGCTGACGATCACGCGCTCGGTGCCGTTGACGACGAAGGAGCCGTAGTCGGTCATGAGCGGCACCTCACCCATGTAGACCTCCTGCTCCTTGATCTCCTTGACCACCTTCTGCGGATGGCTCTCGCGGTCGTAGATGATCATCTGCAGCTTCGCGCGCACGGCCGCCGCGAAGGTCAGCCCGCGCTGCTGGCACTCGCGCACGTCGAAGGTGGGCTTGGCCATGTTGTATTCGACGAAGCGCATCTCGACCATGCTGTTGTGCGACACGATCGGGAAGGCCGACAGGAACGCGGCCTGCAGGCCCTCGGCCTTGCGCTTGGCCGGCGGGACCTCCTTCTGCAGGAACGCGACGTACGAATCGCGCTGCATCGTCAGCAGGTACGGGACGTTGAGAACAGCCTCGCGTTTGCCGAAGCTCTTGCGGATGCGCTTGCGCTCGGTGAAGCTGTAGGGGGTCGTCTGCGCCATGGATACTCCGTGCCCTTGGAACCTGCGCGCCCCGGGGCAGCGGGCGCGGCAAGGTCGTCGGCGACTGGCTGATCGGGCCCCGTGGAGGCCGCTCGCGGCCTCCGTCCCCCGGCGGGGGCCGGCCGACGCGGGAGCATCCCGTCGTCGACCGCGGGCATCGCGCCCGAAGCTTGGTGGCTGGCCACTACCAGCCGCTGGCGGACAACCCCGGCGTTGCACCGGGGCCCGACCAAACCGGTCCTCTGCAGTCGGATCAGAGAACACTGCAAAGCCGCAAGGCTTTGCGCTGCTCTCGTCGCGCCGCGGCCGACCGACAGCCGCCGCGCAGCCGGCTTCGCCGGCCCGCCGGCGGCGCCCCCTTCGAAGAGGGGCGCCGCCGGCGCTGCCCGGGCGCTTACTTCAGCTCGGCCTTGGCGCCGGCCTCTTCCAGCTTCTTCTTGCCGGCTTCGGCGTCGGCCTTGGGCATCGCCTCCTTGACCGGCTTCGGTGCGCCGTCAACCAGATCCTTGGCCTCCTTCAGGCCCAGGCCGGTCAGTTCGCGCACCGCCTTGATCACCGAGACCTTGTTCGCGCCGACCTCGGTGAGCATCAGCGTGAACTCGGTCTTCTCTTCGACGGCCGGCGCAGCCGCGCCGGCGCCGCCGGCAGCCGGTGCGGCCATCGCCGCGGCCGACACGCCGAACTTCTCTTCGATCGCCTTGACCAGCTCGTTGAGCTCCATCACGGACATGCCGTCCACGGCGGCCAGGAATGCGTCTTTGTCGAATGCCATTTGGGGTTCCTCGAAACGGTAGAAACGGTTGATTCAGTTGCTCTGGAGATCGGGGCTGCGCGTCAGGCGGCCGGAGCTGCCTGCGGGGCCGCTTCTGCGGCAGCGCCGCCGCCCTTTTGCTCCGCCAGCGCGGCCAGCACGCCGGCCAGGCGCTGGATCGGCGACTTCAGCAAGCCGGCGATCTGGGCGATCAGCACTTCGCGCGACGGGATCGCCGCGAGTGCCTTCACGCCGTCGGCGTCCAGCGGCTTGCCGGCATAGGCGCCGGCCTTGATGACCAGCCGGTCGTTGGTCTTGGCGAAATCCGCCAGCACCTTCGCCGCGGCCACCGCGTCCTCGGAAAAGCCGTAGATCAGCGGGCCGACCATCGCCTCGGCGGCCACTTCGAACGGCGAGCCGGCCACCGCGCGACGGGCGAGCGTGTTCTTCAGCACCTGAAGGTACACGCCCTGGTCGCGCGCCTGCCGGCGCAACGCATCGAGATTCGCCACCGTGAGGCCACGGTATTCGGCCAGCGCGAGCGTCTGCGAACGCGCAGCCTGGGCTGACACGTCCGCGACCACGGCCGCCTTTTCGTTGCGATTCAGACTCAAGGTCCACTCCTCGTATCGGGGCCCTGGGCCGCTGCGGTGCAGCGGCTGCAGGCCCGTCGAACATCAGCGACCGGACCGTCCGGAACCCGGCTTCGCGCCGCTGCCGCCCGCAGACCGGGCCGCATCGACGCCTCGCCTTCCTCCACACGGCGGGACCGCCATCTGCGCTGGCCGCCGCCGCCCGGCCCTGGAGGCCGCACGTGCGCCGATTAAGCGGCAGCCGCGGCGCAGGCCCTCGCGGAGCCTGCGCGGCGACCGCCACGCCAGCGGTCTTGGATGGCCCGCTGCCGGCTCGGCACCGGCAGCGGCCCACCAACTCTCGAACTCCTTTCGCGGCCTGCCTGCCCCCGGGAGGACCGTCCAGCCGGCCGCGTGCCTTCAGGCCGCCAGCGACGCGGTATCCACCCGCACGCCGACGCCCATCGTCGATGACACCGCCACCTTGCGCAGGTACACGCCCTTGCTGCTGGCCGGCTTGGCCTTGTTCAGCGCATCGATCAGTGCGCGCAGGTTGCCGGTGAGCTTGTCCGACTCGAACGAGCGCCGGCCGATCGTCGCGTGGATGATCCCGGCCTTGTCGACGCGGAACTGCACCTGGCCGGCCTTGGCGTTCTTCACCGCGGTGGCCACGTCGGGCGTCACGGTGCCGACCTTCGGGTTCGGCATCAGCCCGCGCGGGCCCAGGATCTGGCCCAGCGTGCCGACCACGCGCATCGTGTCCGGCGACGCGATCACCACGTCGAAGTTCAGGTTGCCGGCCTTGACCTCGGCGGCCAGGTCGTCCAGGCCGACCACGTCGGCGCCGGCGGCCTTGGCTTCCTCGGCCTTCGCGCCCTGCGCGAACACGGCGACGCGCTTGGTCTTGCCGGTGCCGTTGGGCAGCACCACGGCGCCGCGCACCACCTGGTCGGACTTCTTCGCGTCGACGCCCAGCTGCACCGCCACGTCGATCGATTCGTCGAACTTGGCGGTGGCGGCATCCTTCACCAGCGCCAGCGCCGCATCGATCGCGTACAGCCGGGTGCTGTCGACCTTGCCCTGCAGGCTCTTGGCCTTCTTCGTCGGCTTGCTCATGTCAGACGCCCTCCACCACCACGCCCATCGACCGCGCCGAGCCGGCGATGGTCTTGACCGCGGCGTCCAGGTCGGCGGCGGTCAGGTCCTTCATCTTGGTCTTGGCGATCTCCTCGAGCTGGGCGCGGCTGATCTTGCCGACCTTGTCGAGGTGCGGCTTGGCCGAGCCCTTGTCCAGCTTGATCGCCTTCTTGATCAGCACCGTCGCCGGCGGCGTCTTGATGATGAAGGTGAAGGACTTGTCGGCGAAAGCGGTGATCACCACCGGCAGCATCAGCCCCGGCTCCACGCCCTGGGTCTGCGCGTTGAAGGCCTTGCAGAACTCCATGATGTTCAGGCCGCGCTGGCCCAGCGCAGGGCCCACCGGCGGCGACGGGTTCGCCTTGCCTGCGGGGATCTGCAGCTTGACGAAGCCGACGATCTTCTTTGCCATGAATGGCTCCTATCGAGTTCGAACGACCGCCGCAGCGATCTCCTCGTCCGTTGACCCGTTTCCGAAGGCCGCTGACGCCGGGTCGGCTGCATCAGCGGCGTTGCCGCTAGACCCTCTCGACCTGCGCGAAATCCAGCTCCACCGGCGTCGCCCGCCCGAAGATGGTCACCGACACGCGCACCTTGCTCTTTTCGTAGTTGACTTCCTCGACCGCGCCGTTGAAGTCGGTGAAGGGGCCGTCCTTCACGCGCACCAGCTCGCCCACCTGCCATTGCACCTTGGGCCGCGGCTTGTCCACGCCCTCTTGCATCTGGTTGACGATCTTCATCACCTCGGCCTCGGAGATCGGCGCCGGGCGGTTGCGCGCGCCGCCGACGAAGCCGGTGACCTTGCTCGTGTGCTTGACCAGGTGCCAGGACTCGTCGTCCATCAGCATCTCGACCAGCACGTAGCCGGGGAAGAAGCGCCGCTCGGTCACGGACTTCTTGCCGCCCTTGAGCTCGACGACCTCCTCGGTCGGCACCAGGATGCGGCCGAACTTGGCCTGCATGCCCGAGCGCTCGATGCGCTCGCGCAGGTTGCGCTCGACCGCCTTCTCCATGCCCGAGTAGGCGTGCACCACGTACCAGCGCAGGCCGCTCGCGGCCGCGGCAGCCGGGGGTGCGGCGCTGCTGTCGACTTGTTCGCTCATCGCTTGCCCTTCAGCGCTTCCAGCCCAGGATCAGGTCGTACAGCACCCACTCCAGCGTCTTGTCCGTGAGCCACAGGAACAGCGCCATCACCACGACGAAGGCGAAGACGTAGCCGGTCATCTGTGTCGCTTCCTTGCGCGACGGCCAGACCACCTTCTTCGCCTCGCGCACCGAATCGCGGCCGAAGGCGATCAACTGCTTGCCGGCTTCGCTGGTGAAGAACAACGCCACGCCGGCGGCCAGCAGCACCACCAGCGCCGCCACCCGCATCCACAGGCTCTGCTGGCCCAACAGGTAGAACGCGGCCAGCCCGGCGATGCCGAGCACGGCTGCGCCGGCCAGCTTGGCCTTGTCGGCACCCGTGTTCAGGGTCTCGACTTGGGGATTGGTGCGCATCGTTCCATCCATCCGGGACGCGGCCCGAGCCGCCGGCTCCCGGCTTGCTTCAGTTCCGGCGCGCGACGCCGCGGCCGGTGGCAGGGGCAGAGGGGATCGAACCCCCGACCTTCGGTTTTGGAGACCGACGCTCTGCCAGTTGAGCTATGCCCCTGCGCGAAAACCAGACCCCGCTACTCGATGATCTTGGCCACGACGCCGGCGCCGACGGTGCGGCCGCCTTCGCGGATCGCGAAGCGCAGCCCCTCTTCCATCGCGATCGGCGCGATCAGCTTGACCGTGATGCTGACGTTGTCGCCCGGCATCACCATCTCCTTGTCCTTGGGCAGCTCCACCGCACCGGTCACGTCCGTCGTGCGGAAGTAGAACTGCGGCCGGTAGTTGTTGAAGAACGGCGTGTGTCGCCCGCCCTCTTCCTTGCTCAGCACGTAGATCTCGGCCGTGAAGTGCGTGTGCGGCTTGACGCTGCCGGGCTTGCACAGCACCTGCCCGCGCTCGACCTCCTCGCGCTTGGTGCCGCGCAGCAGGATCCCGACGTTGTCCCCCGCCTGCCCCTGGTCCAGCAGCTTCCTGAACATCTCGACGCCCGTGCAGGTGGTCTTGACCGTCGGGCGGATGCCCACGATCTCGATCTCCTCGCCGACCTTGATCACGCCGCGCTCCACCCGCCCGGTGACCACCGTGCCGCGCCCGCTGATGCTGAACACGTCTTCCACCGGCATCAGGAAGGTGCCGTCCACCGCGCGTTCGGGCGTGGGGATGTAGCTGTCCAGCGCCTCGGCCAGCTTCAGGATCGCCTGCTCGCCCAGTTCGCCCTTGTCGCCTTCCATCGCCAGCTTGGCGCTGCCCTTGATGATCGGGGTGTCGTCACCGGGGAAGTCGTACTTGCTGAGCAGTTCGCGCACTTCCATCTCGACGAGCTCGAGCAGCTCGGCATCGTCGACCATGTCGCACTTGTTCAGGAACACGAGGATGTAGGGCACCCCCACCTGGCGCGCCAGCAGGATGTGTTCGCGCGTCTGCGGCATCGGGCCGTCGGCCGCCGAGCACACCAGGATCGCTCCGTCCATCTGCGCCGCACCCGTGATCATGTTCTTCACGTAGTCGGCGTGCCCCGGGCAGTCCACGTGCGCGTAGTGCCGGTTGGCCGTCTCGTATTCCACGTGCGAGGTGTTGATCGTGATCCCGCGCGCCTTCTCCTCCGGCGCGTTGTCGATCTGGTCGTAGCCCTTGGCTTCGCCACCGAACTTGTTCGACAGGATCGTCGTGATCGCCGCCGTCAGCGTCGTCTTGCCGTGGTCCACGTGCCCGATCGTCCCCACGTTCACGTGCGGCTTCTTGCGCTCGAATTTGCTTTTTGCCATTGCGTCTTCTCCTGCGTTCGACTATTCGGACCAATGCCTGCGGTTGGTGCCCATGGCGCGGATCGAACGCGCGACCTCTCCCTTACCAAGGGAGTGCTCTACCACTGAGCCACATGGGCATCGATACAGGCCTGGACGCCAGCGCATTCAGGCCTGTAGCGACCCGCCGCTCCGAACCGTGGAGCGGGAGACGGGAATCGAACCCGCGTCATTAGCTTGGAAGGCTAAGGTTCTGCCATTGAACTACTCCCGCCCGGACCGTGGCCCCGCCCGCCCCGCAGCGGTCTTCGTGCTGCGGTCTTCGGGCCTTCGGGCCGAAATCGTCTGGTTCGATTGCTTCGATTGCTGCGCTTTGGTGGAGGAGGCTGGATTCGAACCAGCGTAGGCGTAAGCCAACAGATTTACAGTCTGCCCCCTTTAGCCACTCGGGCACCCCTCCGAGGCGAACCAGCAAGTATACCGGCATTTCGGGGGCCTGCTGCTGCCGCTTGATTGCCGGCCGCGCCGACGGGCCCCATCGCGCACACCTGGCGCTCCATCGAATCGAGCCAGGCCTGCTGCAGGTCGGCCCGCTGCGGCAGCGGATGGCGGTACGAGATACCGTTGTCAGTAAGTCCTAACACCTGACGAGACGCCGTTGCCTTCAGCGCAAGCTGCGCCAGTGGCGACAACGCCGGCGCCAGCCCCCAAGCGCGCAGCACCGGCACCGTCGACGGCCCGAGGGCGTGCGCCAGCTCGCCGGCCCGCCGGGTGCAGAAGGTGCTGTGCCGGTCGTCGGCCAGTTCGTGCAGTGCGGCGAACAGGTCGGCGCTCTTGGGGGTGCGCAGGTCCGACAGGTTGAGCACCCGGATGTGACGCAGCGCCCAGCCATGCCGCCGGGCCGCGAGCGCCAGCTTCATCAGCTGGTACTGGGTGCGGTCGGGCAGCGCCGGGCCCCAGCCGGCGTCGTCGAGGACGCCGAGCGGCCGCGAGGCCCCGGGGTTCATCATCACGACCACCAGATCGGGAACCCCGCCCACGCAGGCGGCGGGATCGAGGCTGCGGTCGAAGATCTCGAGGCGACTGCGCAGCCGCCAGGGCCGCCCGTCGAGCTGCGCCTCGTAGAAACGGCCGTGGACCGCGAAGTGCTGCAGCAACTCGGCTGCGGTCGCGCCGCCGCTCATCCGAACATCGCCGCCAAGGCCAGGCCGGGGTCGTCGGCGCGCATGAAGGCCTCGCCGACCAGGAAGGCCTGCACGCCCGCGTCGCGCATCCGGCGCACGTCGCCGCGCGCCAGGATGCCGCTCTCGGTGACCAGCAAGCGGTCGGCCGGCACCCGCGGCAGCAGGCCCAGCGTCGTCTCGAGGCTGACCTCGAAGCTGCGCAGGTCGCGGTTGTTGACGCCGACCAGCGGCGTGCGCAGGCGCAGCGCCCGCTCCAGCTCGGCGCCGTCGTGCACCTCCACCAGCACCGCCATGCCCAGCGCCAGCGCCTGGGCTTCCAGATCGTGCATCCGTACGTCGTCCAGGCAGGCGGCGATCAGCAGGATGCAGTCCGCACCCCAGGCGCGCGCCTGATCCACCTGATACGCGTCGACGATGAAGTCCTTGCGCAGCGCCGGCAGCGTGCAGGCAGCGCGCGCCTCGCGCAGGTACTGCGCCGAACCCTGGAAGAAGCGCTCGTCGGTCAGCACGCTCAGGCAGGCCGCACCGTGCTGCGCATAGCTCGCGGCGATGCGCGCCGGGTCGAAATGCTCGCGCAGCACGCCCTTGCTGGGGCTGGCCTTCTTGATCTCGGCGATCACCGCCGCCTGCCCGGCGGCGACCTTCGCGCGCAGCGCGGCGACGAAGTCGCGCGCCGGCGGCTGGGCCAGCGCTTCGCGCCGCATCGCGGCCGGGCCGCAGTGCGCCTTCGCCGCCGCGACCTCGTCGCGCTTGACGGCGACGATGCGGTCGAGGATGTCGCTCACCGGTGCCGCCCGCAGGCCGCAGCCGCGCCCGGGCCGAAGCCGCCGCACGCGCTCATGCGCCGGCCAGCGCCTGCGTGCGCGCCACGAACTGGTTCATCCTGGCCAGCGCCCGGCCCGAGGCCAGCGCCTCGCGCGCCCGTGCGATGCCGTCGGCCATCGACGCCGCCACGCCGGCCGCGTACAGCGCGACGCCGGCGTTGAGCAGCACGATGTCGCGCGGCGCACCGGGCTCGTCGTCGAGCACCGACCGCAGCATCGCCTTCGAGCCCTCGGCCGACTCGACGCGCAGGGCCCGGTTGCTCGCCATCGTCAGGCCGAAGTCCTCGGGGTGGATCTCGTATTCGCGGATCTCGCCGCCCTTGAACTCGCCGACCATCGTGGCCGCGCCCAGCGACACCTCGTCCATGCCGTCGCGGCCGTAGACCACCACCGCATGCTGCGCGCCCAGGCGCTGCAGCGCGCGCACCTGGATGCCCACCAGATCGGGGTGGAACACGCCCATCAGGATGTTGGGCGCGTCGGCCGGGTTGGTCAGCGGCCCGAGGATGTTGAAGATCGTGCGCACGCCGAGCTCGCGCCGCACCGGCGCCACGTTCTTCATCGCCGGGTGGTGGTTCGGCGCGAACATGAAGCCGATGCCGGTATCGGCGATGCAGCGGCTGATCTGCGCGGGCGTCAGCGTCATCGGCACGCCCAGCGCCTCGAGCACGTCGGCACTGCCCGACTTGCTGCTGACGCCGCGGTTGCCGTGCTTGCTGACGCGCGCGCCGCAGGCCGCAGCGACGAACATGCTGCAGGTGCTGATGTTGAAGCTGTGCGAGCTGTCGCCGCCGGTGCCGACGATGTCGACCAGGTGCGTGCGGTCGGCCACCTCGACCTTGGTCGAGAACTCGCGCATCACTTGCGCGGCGGCGGTGATCTCGCCGATCGTCTCCTTCTTGACGCGCAGGCCGATCAGCAGCGCGGCCATCGTCACCGGCGACATCTCGCCGCTCATGATGCGGCGCATCAGCGCCAGCATCTCGTCGTGGAAGATCTCGCGGTGCTCGATCGTGCGCGTCAGCGCTTCGGTGTCGGTGATGGCCATCGGCGGCGTCCCTGGTTGATGCGCGCCCGCTCAGGGGCGCAGCTCGATGAAGTTCTTCAGCAGCGCGTGGCCGTGCTCGCTGATGATCGATTCGGGGTGGAACTGCACGCCCTGCAGCGGCGCGGCACTGCCGGCGAGCGTGCGGTCGCGCACCGCCATGATCTCGCCGTCGTCGACCGCGGTGGCGGTGACTTCGAGCTCGGCCGGCAGGCCGGCGCGCTCGATCACCAGCGAGTGGTAGCGGTTCACGGTGAAGCGCCCGGGCAGGCCGGTGAAGACGCCACGCCGGTCGGTCTCGATCTCGCTGGTCTTGCCGTGCATCTGCACGCCGGCGCGCACCACCTTGCCGCCCAGCGCCGCGCCGATCGCCTGGTGGCCGAGGCACACGCCCAGGATCGGCAGCCGGCCGCGGAAGTGGCGGATCGCGTCGATGCAGATGCCGGCCTCGGCCGGCGTGCACGGCCCCGGCGACAACACCAGATGCTGCGGCGCCAGTTCGGCGATGCCCTCGAGCGTGATCTGGTCGTTGCGGAACACGCGCACCTGCGCGCCCAGTTCGCCGAAGTACTGCACCAGGTTGTAGGTGAAGCTGTCGTAGTTGTCGATCATCAGCAGCATGCGCTCCGACCCTTTGCTGTCATTGGATGTTCCGGGGAGCATCCTGATTCGGTACCCGCCTTGATACCCGCTTCTTGCGACGCCGGCGAGGCCGGCACGCCGTGCTGGGTGGGGACGGAAGGCGCCCGCTGGGGGCGCGTAGGGGTGGTCAGGCTGATGGCTTGCGCCAACGCCAACCGGAGCGCGCTGCGGTGATCGGACGGATCGCAGACATGGGGTGCATTATGGCTGCGGTTCAGCCTTGCGGCCGAAGGGCAAGGCTTGTTCGGGTCGAGCCCCAGTCCTCATGCCCGAGCGGCGCCGCGTTCAACCGCTTCTGCGTCGCTGCCCAACGTGGCAGGTGACGATTCATGAGCGCCACGAATCGCTCGCCGTGATTGGACTCGGCCAGGTGCAGCAGCTCGTGCACGACGATGCACTCGATGCACTCGACCGGCTTCTTGGCCAGCTCCGAGTTCAGCCAAACGCGGCGGCTGGCCGGGGTGCAGCTGCCCCACTTCGTCTTCATCCGCTTGATGCCCCAGGCACTCGCCTGGACGCCGAGCTTGGCCTGCGGTCGTAGAGGCTCTTGCTCGTGTCGCTCGCCACCTTCTGCAGCTCGAACAGGGCGCGCGCAGCCAGCGTGTCGCTCACCCCCTGGCCGGCCAGCCAAGGCATCAGACGCTCGGGCTCGATGTTCGAGTTGGCAGGCCGGTCGATCCGGTCGCCGAGGTAGGTGTAGCCCAGTCGCTGGCTCAGCAGCGCCAGCACCCACTCTTGGGTCTTCTTCTCGATCTGGCCGACGCTGGGCATAGCCACCGCGCCGTCAGGGCTCGAAGCGCGGTATCGCGCGGCGCATGAAGGCATCGAAGAGCGGCACGGTGAACGCCATCTCGCCGTGCGAAGGGCTGTAGACCATGCCCTTCCTGATCAGGCTGGCCCGCACCGGGCCCAGTGTCGTGATCTTCACGCCCAGCTTGTCGGCGATGTCGCCTGTCCGGTAGTGACCTTCTCCCAGTTCTGCCATCGCGCGCAGGTAGGTCTTCTCGCGCGGTGTCAGCCGATCGAAACGAACGCGGAAGAAGTTCTCGTCGAGTCGCTGCAACACGACGGCACTGGCTTCGCGGAGCACGGATGCGTTGATCGGTGAGGCATCGGCCCGGTTCCAGGCCTGGTAGCCCCATTCCTGCAGAAAGTAGGGATAGCCCTGCGTCAGCCCGAAAATCTCGCGCAGCGCCTCGGGCTCGAACTCCACCCCTTCGGCACGCACCGGATCCTGCAGGGCCTGCTCGGCATCGGCCTCGGAAAGCGGTCCGACCGGGGGGAAGCTGAACAGCCGCTCGGCATAAGACTTCGACTCGCCGGCCAGCCCGGGCAGGATCGGCAGGCCGGCGCCGACCAGCACCAGCGGCAGTTGACGCTGCTGCATCTTGTGCATCGCCATGATCAGCGCACTCAGCTCCTCGGCGCTGAAGTACTGGATCTCGTCGATCAGGATGGCGACGGCCACGCCGCGCTCCTGGGCCGCCTCGCCCACCGCGACGAAGAGGGCGGGCAGGTCCACCTCCAGATCACCGCTGTCGGCCGAGCCCGGCTCGGATTCGATGTCCAGGCCGATATCCAGGTCGCCGACTTTGACCTTGATGGCGCCGATGAAGCTGCGCAGCACGCGCAGCCCCTTGCGCACCTTGTCGCCGGCTCCCCTGAGCCGGTCCAGTTCGAACAACAGGCGGCGCAGGTGCGGCGCGAGCAACACGGCCAGCGGCTTGCCCTCGTGCGCCTCGACGAGGATGGTGCGGAAGCCCTGCCCGGCCGCGATGCGCTCGATCTCGTTGAGCAGCACCGTCTTGCCCACGCCGCGCAGGCCGGTCAGGAGCAGGCTTTTCTCCGGCCGTCCGGCCAGCACCCGACCGAACAGCACCCGCGCCTGCTCCAGGATGCCCGCGCGGCCGGCAAGTTCCGGCGGTGGCGAGCCGGCGCCGGGCGAGAAGGGGTTGCGGATGGGGTCCATGTCGAAGTTGATGTATACGAATTTATTGCCACTTATACGCCATACAACGTATAACTGCGAATAAAGTTCTATACATGAGGGACAGCGCTGCCGTCGAGTCCGGCTGCGTCAACTATCGAAACCGAAATAGAGGTCGATAGTTCGCTCCTCACCCGCTGCGGCAGGCCGTCACACCAGCCGAATCCGACCCGTCAGCAGCGCCTGCATCATCTCCTGCTTGAGCAACCGAATCTTGTCGCGGCGGGCTTCGATAGCAGCCAGTTCGGTGTCCATGTCAGCAAGTACCGTCCCGATGGCCACTTGCTCATCCAGCGGCGGCAGTCGAACCGTGACGCTGCCGAGCGCGGCGGCGCTGATGTGCACCACCGCATCGCCCTGCCCGAAGTTCGCCTTCTGGCGATTCACCTCAGGGGTGTTCAGCGCATACCCCAGGAAGCGTGAGTCCACGCCGCGAGGCCGCAGGATGACGATGTCGCCTCCAGCGTAGGCCTCGAAATCGTCGATGAACGCGACGCACTTGCCGATTTCCTCCTTGGTCGCGACACCAAGTCGGAGCCAAACGCCCCCCAACAATGGCATTGGGAGACTTGGCCGCAATCGACTCCAGCTTCTCGGAGGACCAGCCTGCTGGAATGCTGGCGTCTGGCTGCGGAGAGCAGTGCTCGACCCCCTCATGCGAACCCCAGTCGTGCAGCACCATGTTCATGCGCGCCAGCGCCGACGTGGCGTTGTCCATCTCCTGCCCGTAGATCGTCAGGTCATGGCCGGTGCGGCTCTTGGCCAGGTCGTGCGCCTTCAGCAGCAGCGAACCCGAGCCGCAGGTGGGGTCGTAGATGGTCTGCGTAGCCGACGTGGCCTTGTCCAGGCCGATCACCTGGGCCATCACGCGCGACACCTCGGCCGGGGTGTAGAACTGGCCCTTGCTCTTGCCCGACTCGGTGGCGAAGTGCCGCATCAGGTATTCGTAGGCGTCGCCCAGCAGGTCGTCGCCTTCGGCGCGGTTGCGGCCAAAGTCCAGGCCTTCGAAGATGGCCACCAGCTTCGAGAGGCGGTCCACCATCTCGCGGCCCTTGCCGAGCTTGTCTTCGTCGTTGAAGTCGGCGACGTTGATCGCGCCCTTCAGGCTGTCGTTGGCCGAGGCCAGCCGGCCGATGATGATGTTGATGCGGTCGCCGATCTCCTTGTCGCCCTTGGCGGCCACCATGTCGGCGAAGCGCGCGCCGGGCGGCACCTCGATCAACGCCGCCGGGTCGGCGGCGTACTTGTCGGACACATACTTGACGAACAGCAGCGTCAGCACGTAGTCCTCGTACTGGCTGGCATCCATGCCGCCGCGCAGTTCGTCGCACGACTGCCAGAGCTTGCTGTAGAGCTGGGATTTCTTGAGGGCCATGTCCGATTGTCATGGCGGCCAGCCAAGCCGCCGCGACGCTTGCGAGAATGCGGCCGGCTGTCACCCGCCGGCAGCACAAAGCGCAGCCCTCCATGCCTACCGCCGCCGTCACCCGCAAAGCTTCTGCCAAACGCCGCAAGGCGCCCAAGCCCGCTGCGCCGCGCCTGTCGCACACGCGCCGGCCGGTGCAACTGGACGCAGCCGACTGGCAGACCGCTCTGCGCCGCCAGTTCGGGGCCGAGCAGGCCTTCGAGCTGCACAACCTGGGCAGCGAGCCGGTGTTCTCCGAATTCGCGGTGCACAACCCGGCCAGCCGCACGCGCTGGCGCGTCGCCATCCGCGGTGCGGCGCCCGGGCAGAACTTCTGCAGCTGCCCCGACTTCGCGACCAACGAACTCGGCACCTGCAAGCACATCGAGTTCACGCTGGCCAAGCTCGCGGCGCGGCGCGGCGGCAAGGCGGCGCTGCGGCGCGGCTTCCAGCCGACCTACAGCGAGGTCTGGCTCGACTACGCCGGCGCGCGCCAGGTGCGCTTTCGCGCGGGCAGCAGTTGCCCGCCGGCGCTTTTGCAGCAGGCCCGGTCGTTGTTCGACGCCGCTGCCGGCTGGGCGCTGCCGTGGGACCGCCTCGACGGCCTGCAACCATTGCTGCGGGCGGCCCACGAAGCCGGGCATGACCTGCGCTGCTACGACGATGTGTGGGCCTTCGTCGCGCAGATCCGCGACGGCGAGCACCGCCAGCTCGCGCTGGCCGAGGCCTACCCCAAGGGCGCGGCCGACAAGGGCCTGGGCAAGCTGCTGAAGGTCAAGCTCTATCCGTACCAGGCCGAGGGTGCCTTGTTCGCCGCACGTGCCGGCCGCGCGCTGATCGGCGACGAGATGGGCCTGGGCAAGACGATCCAGGCGATCGCCGCGGCCGAGCTGTTCGCGCGCCACTTCGGCGTCAGCCGCGTGCTGGTGGTGTGCCCGACCTCGTTGAAGCACCAGTGGAAGAAGGAGTTCGAACGCTTCACCGCGCGCGCCGCGCAGGTCATCCACGGCCTGCGCGCGGCCCGCGAGCGGATCTGGCGCGAAGAAACCTTCTGCAGGATCGTCAACTACGAGATGCTGGCCAGGGACGGCGACCTGATCGACGCCTGGGCGCCGGAGCTGGTGATCGCCGACGAGGCGCAGCGCATCAAGAACTGGAACACGATCGCCGCGCGTGCGCTCAAGCGCATCGCCAGCCCCTACGCGGTGGTGCTGACCGGCACGCCGCTGGAGAACAAGCTCGAGGAGCTGATCTCGATCGTGCAGTTCGTCGACCGCCACCGCCTCGGCCCCACCTGGCGCCTGCTCGACGAGCACCAGCAGCGCGACGACGCCGGCCGCGTGATCGGCTACCGCGGCCTGGACCGCATCGGCCAGACGCTGGCGCCGGTGATGCTGCGCCGGCGCAAGGCCGAGGTGCTGGCGCAGCTGCCCGAGCGCGTGGACAGCCGCATCTTCGTGCCGTTGACACCCGAGCAGCGCCGCCACCATGACGATGCCGGCGAGATCGTCATGCGCATCGTGTCGCGCTGGCGCAAGACCGGCTACCTGTCCGACGCCGACCAGAAACGCCTGCAGTGCGCGCTGCAGATCATGCGCATGGCGTGCAACAGCACCTATCTGGTCGACCACGAAACCGACCACGGCCACAAGGTCGACGAGCTGATGACGGTGCTCGACGAACTGTTCGAGGATCCGTCGGCCAAGGCCGTGGTCTTTAGCCAGTGGCTGGGCACGCACGAGCTGGTCAAGCGCCGCCTGGGCCACGGCAAGGGCCAGCGCGACTGGGGCCACGTGCTGTTCAACGGCAGCGTGCCCGGCGAACAGCGCGGCGTACTGGTCGAGCGTTTCCACAGCGACCCGGCGTGCCGGCTGTTCCTCGCCACCGATGCCGGCGGCGTCGGCCTGAACCTGCAGCATGCGGCGGCGGTGGTGGTCAACATGGACCTGCCGTGGAACCCGGCCGTGCTCGAGCAGCGCATCGGCCGCGTGCACCGCATGGGCCAGCAGCGCGGCGTGCAAGTGATCAACTTCGTCGGCCAGGGCAGCATCGAGGAAGGCATGCTGTCGGTGCTGGCCTTCAAGACCTCGCTGTTTGCCGGCGTGCTCGACGGCGGCGCGAGCGAGGTCTTCCTGCAGGGCACGAAGCTGTCGAAGTTCATGGACAGCGTCGAGCAGGTGGCCGGCGCGATGGGCGAAGCCGAGGCAGACGCCGAGGCCGAGCAGCCAGCGCCGGCCGGCGCTGCCGGGGCCGTCGCGCACCGGCCGCCAGCACCGACGAGCGAAGCGGCGGCGGCCACCGCACCGCTGGAATCCGATCGGGCTGAAGCCGAAGCCGAAGCCGAAGCCGAAGCCGAAACCGAGGGTTCGGGCGCAGCCGCGGCCGAGGCTGCGATCGAAGCCGCAGCCGCAATGTCGAGCAGGCCCGAGCCTGCCCCCGCCGCCGACCCCTGGGCAGCGGTCTTGCAGGCCGGCGCCGCGCTGCTGCAGGGCATAGCGGCAGGCCGCGCGAACGGCGCCGCGCCGGTCACGATCGAGCGCGACCCGGCCACCGGCCAGGCGAGCCTGCGCCTGCCGCTGCCCGACCCGGCGGTGCTGAAGCAATTGGCACAGGCCTTCGAGCCCTGGCTGAGATAGGCGCTCGCCGGCGCGGCGGTCGAGCACCTGACACCTGACGCGCGAAGCCGCCGACCCGCGCAGCGCGAAGGCACTGGCCGCGGCAAGGCCGCAGCGAGGTCTCGTTCCGGTTCCTGTGGGACGCGCTCGGCATCGCGCGCTGACGCGCTGCAGGCGCGGCTGCGCGCCCAGCCCGCGCAACCGGTCGATCACCTCGCCGGCCGCCGGCGGCGCGCGATCTCGAGTTCGATGTCCGACGGCGCGGCCAGCCGCGGGTCGCAGGTGGCGCGGCGCGGCACGACCAACATGACGCAATATACGAAATTGACGTACTTGACGAACTTGACGACATTCGGATCGAGAACGACAATTCGGCGTCGATGCGAACGTTCCTGGAGATCCGGATGCCGCAAGCCAGCCGCTTGATCCACCCGCCGGCGCGGGCCGCAACGGCAGTTGCGCCGGCCACCCTCGCCGCCGTGCAGCCCGACACGCTGCTCGCCGCCAGCCTGGCCTGGCGGCAGGCCCGGCTCGCTCAGGCCGACATGGTCAGCACCGACGACGCGGCCACGCTCGCCGGAACGAATCGCGAGACGATCAACCGCTGGATCGGCACCGGCCGCTGCATCGGCCTGGATCGCACCGTGCGCGGCTGGCGCTTGCCGCGCTGGCAGTTCGAGCCGGCGATCCACAAACACTTGCCGGCCATCGCCCGCGCCCTCGGTACCGCCGAGGGCTGGGCGCTGCTGCTGTTCATCGAAACGCCGCACGAGGCGCTGGAAGGGCGCACGCCGCGCACGGCGCTCGAGCAGGGCGAGGCCGAGCGGGTCATCGACCTGGCCGCCGCCGAGGGCACCGGCGAACGATGAAGCTCCTGCCGCCCGGAACGGCGACGCTGCGCGCCGGCACCGAGCTGTACCGCGTGCAAAGGCCCGCCGCGCCCACGGCCGGCGCTGGCTACCGCGTCGGCAGCGTCAACCTGCCGGCCACCCCGGGCCGGCGCGGGCGCTTCGACCTGGCGGCGATCCACGTAGCGGCTTTCGCACTCGACCCCGAAACGGCGGTGTACGAGACCTTCACCCGATCGGGCGCGCGCGCCGTGTCGTTGTCGCTGCTGGGTGCGCGCGAGCTGTTGAGCCTGCACACCACGGTCGCCATCCGCGTCTACGACGCGCGGCCGCATGCCCACCGCTGGCCCTTCGTCACCGCGGCCCGCTATGCCGCGACCCAGGACGAAGCCGACGAAGCCGATCGCGTGCACCACCTGTTCGGCGTGCTCTACGCCTCGGCGCAGCGCCAGGGCGCGCAATGCGTGGCGTTGTTCGACAAGCCGCTGGTTGCCTCGGCCAGTGTGCTCGCGACGCTGACGCCCGGCGCGGCGGCGCCGCTGCACGCGGGCCCCGGCGGCCTGCATCCGGCGGTCGTCGCCGCGTTGATCGGCGCGCAGTTGCCGCTGGTGCCCTGAACCTGCCGGGGCGCACCTCGGCCGGCTTGGGCGCACCGGGCGGCGCGCGGGCCGGGGCAGCACGCCGGTGCGCCGCTGGGCCGCGATCGCCGAATCGCGCTGCCCGCAGGTGCCGGTGGGGTTGCGCGTGTTCGGCTGATTCCCCGTGGCCACGCACCTGAAGCTGCGCCCGGTGCAGGTCACCGCACGCAGCTTCGCCGGCGGCCCGCCGCAGCGCACCGGCACCCTCGGCACGCACGACCGCCGCGAGATTCAACCGGGCAAGGCCGACCCGCGCATCGACGGCCGGATCGCGATCTTCCGGCCGCTGTTCATCACCTCGCCCACCGCGGCGGGCTTCCTGCGCGCGCACGGCTGCTGCGGCGCCGAGCCGTTCGTGTTCTCCAGCGCGCCGAGCAAGACCGCGTACGGCACCGCGTATGGCTCGAGAGTTTCACCGATCCCCCGCATCGCGCTGGCCTCGGCGCGCAACCGCGCCTTCGTCGCCGGCCCGGGCCGCTGCGGTCGCGACGCGCGCGCCTTCATCGAGCATGTGCTGGCGCACCCGTGGATGCGGGCGGCCGAACACGCAGGCGTGGCCGGCGCATCCGGGGTGATCGCCGACCTGCACGGCGGCACGACCGAGCCGTCGGCTGGGCACGTGTTCGTGATGGCGTGACTCGAGGGCGAGCCGGTTTGCGCGGCCCGCAGCGCTCGCGGTGCGCAGACACTGACCTGAGCGCCACGCCTGCCGATGCGCATCGAGCCATCTTCGGGCAAGGCCGCCCGGCGCTCGCCACCGAAGCAGGCGGCGGCCGCACCGGCGCCGTCGTCGCGCGGCGCTTCAGCCCCAAGCCGGCGATCGTGGGGCAATCGTCGCGGCGTGGCCGGGCAGCGCGGCGCCGATGCGGCCCGCGCGCGGGGCGCGAGCGGCCGCCGCGCGCTACGGCAGCGGCCGCAGCGCCGCGAGCCAGGGCCCGATCACCGCGCCGATCGCGCCGCTGAGCACCACGCCGAGCGCGGCCGCGGCGGCGATGAGCAGCGCCGCCAGCAGCAGCCGCCGGATCAGCCGGGGTTGGCCGCTGCGCAGCACGAAGGACAGGCTGAACGCGATGCTGGTCAACGACGCCAGCACCGCGCCCTTGCCCGCCACCGCGGACGAGATCGCGCCCTGCGATGCCATGCTCGCGGCCGCCGCCACCGCGCTGGCGCTGGACAGCAGGCCGCCGATCACGGTCACCGCGTAGAAGCCGGCCTCGCCGTATTGGCGCTGCATCAGGATGCCCACCATGTGCAGCAGCAGGAACAGCGCGCCGTACTTCAGCGCCACCTGCAGCGAGAACGGCAGCGTGAGCTTGATGTCGGCCGTCTCGCGGGCGTCGTCGGCGCCCGTGCGCAGGTGCGCAGCCAGCACCAGCGCGGCGGCGGTGCCGAGCATCAGGATGTATGCGCCGGCCACGTCCAGCAGCGCCAGCGGCGCCAGGATCAGCAGCAGCATGCCGTTGCGCAACACCATCGCCCCGATCGCGATCAGGATGCCGCGGTACGCGGCCGATGCGAACCGGCCCTGCGACTCGCGCACCCGCGTGGTCATCTCGATCACGGTGAAGTTGCTGTTGACCAGCCCGCCGAACAGCCCCGACAGGTCGCTGCCGCGGGTGCCGTACAGCTTCCACAGGATGTAGTTCACGAAGCCGATGCTGGCGATCAGGATCACGGTGATCCAGGCCGCGCGCGGCTCGACGATGCGCAGCGGCCCGACGGCGCCTTCCGGCAGCGCCGGGTAGATCACGATCGCCAGGATCGCCAGCAGCAGCGCCGAGCGCAGCTCGCCTTCGGTCAGCCCCATCGAGAAGCCGGCGAGCCGCTCCTTCCACGCCAGCAGCGCGGTGGAGATCACCATCACCGACGCCGGCGTGATCGTGTGCCCCTGGCCGCACAGGATGCCGGCCATGCTGGTGATCAGCATCGCCGCCGAGGTGGTCAGCTCGATGCCTTCGCCGCTGCGCGCGGCGTGGATGTTGAGCAGCACCGTGAGCATGCCGGTCGCGGCAAAGGCCAGCAGCGCGAAGCTGTCGCCGAGCGAGCCGCCGAGCGCGCCCAGCAGCGCGATGAAGCCGAAGGTGCGCAGCCCCGCTTCCTTGCGGCGGCGCTCGCGCTCCAGCCCCAGCAGCAGCCCGAGCGCCAGTGCCAGCGCCAGCCGCACCAGGATGACCAGGTACGGCCACTGCTCGTTGGGCAGCGGGGAGATTTCGCTGGGAAGGGTCGGCAGGTCCATCGCGATGCGGCCCCGGCCTGGAGGCTGCGCGGCCGCAGTCTGACAGATGCGGCGCGGCGCGCGGCCGGCCCTCGGGCGATCAGAACCCCTCTTCCACCAGCTCGGCCGCGCGCAGCAGCGCGCGCGCCTTGGCCTCGGTTTCGCGCCACTCCATCTCGGGCACCGAATCGGCGACGACGCCGGCCGCCGCCTGCACGTACAGCGTGCCGTCCTTGACGATGCCGGTGCGGATCGCGATCGCCACGTCCATGTCGCCGGCATAACTGAGGTAGCCGCAGGCGCCGCCGTAGATGCCGCGCTTGACCGGCTCGAGCTCGTCGATGATCTCCATCGCCCGCACCTTGGGCGCGCCCGTCAGCGTGCCCGCGGGGAAGGTGGCGCGCAGCACGTCGAGGTTGCTCATGCCCGGGTTCAGGATGCCTTCGACGTTGCTGACGATGTGCATCACGTGCGAGTAGCGCTCGACGGCAAAGGCCTCGGTCACCTTGACGCTGCCGGTCTTCGCGATGCGGCCGATGTCGTTGCGCGCCAGGTCGATCAGCATCACGTGCTCGGCGCGCTCCTTCGGGTCGGCCTTCAGCTCGGCTTCGAGCGCCAGGTCCTGCTCGGGCGTCGCGCCGCGCGGCCGGGTGCCGGCGAGCGGCCGGATCGTGACCTTGTCGCCGGCCGGCGTGTGCTCCTGGCGCACCAGGATCTCGGGGCTGGCGCCGACGATCTGGAAGTCGCCCAGGTCGTAGAAGTACATGTAGGGCGACGGGTTCAGCGAGCGCAGCGCGCGGTACAGGCTCAAGGGGCTTTCGGTGTAGCGCTTGCGCAGCCGCTGCCCCACCTGCACCTGCATCATGTCGCCGGCGGCGATGTACTCCTTGGCGCGCACCACCGCCGCCAGGTAGTCGGCCTTCGCGAACTCGCGCTCGACCGAATGCGACGGCCCGCGCCTGACCGCCGGCGCCGTCACGCTGTAGAGCAGCTTGTCGGCCAGCGACGCCAGCCGGCGCTTGGCGCGCGCAAAGGCCTCGGGCTCGGCTGGGTCGGCATAGACGATCAGGTACAGCCGCCCCGACAAGTTGTCGATGACGGCGACCTCCTCGCATTGCAGCAGCAGGATGTCGGGGGTGTCGATGCCGCCGGGCTTGTCGAAGCCGCGCGCCAGCCGCGGCTCGATGCAGCGCACCGCGTCGTAGCCGAAGTAGCCGGCCAGCCCGCCGCAAAAGCGCGGCATCCCGGGGCGCAGCGCCACCTTGAAGCGCCGCTGGTAGGCGGCGATGAAGTCCAGCGGGTTGCCGTCGTGCGTCTCGACGACCTGGCCGTCGGTCACGACTTCGGTGCGAAAGCCGCGGGCGCGCAGCAGCGTGCGCGCCGGCAGGCCGATGAAGGAATAGCGGCCGAAGCGTTCGCCGCCGACCACGCTTTCCAGCAGGAAGCTGTTGCGGCCGCCGCCCGAGCCGTAGGCCAGCTTCAGGTACAGCGACAGCGGGGTTTCGAGGTCGGCGAAGGCTTCCGCGATCAGCGGGATGCGGTTGCAGCCTTCGGCGGCCAGGCTCTTGAATTCGAGTTCGGTGATCATGTCGGGTCCTCATTCGCGGGCGGCGCGCCCGAAGCGCGGCCGCATGGCGGCAACAGGGTGCCGGCTCGGAGCCGGCGGCAAGCGGCAGGCGTCAGCGACGCCAGGGCCAGGCTCCCCGGTCCACAGACCTCGGCTTGCGCGACATGAACATGGCCGGCAGTCTAGCGCAGCCACTGCAGCCGGCCGGCCGATGCCGCCGCTTGGCTGCGCCGCGCGTCAGCGGTGCCGGTGCCGACCCAATGCCGCGCGGTGCGCCGTGCGCCGGGTGCGCCGGGTGCGCCGGTTGTGCCGGGTACGCCGGGTGCGCCGGCGCCGGCGCTATGCTGCATCGCGCGCCGGGTGTGCCGGTGCCTGCCGACCGGAGAACCGCGATGCCCGAACCCAGCCTCGTCCCCACCCGCCGCCGGCTGCCGCAGGCCGCCGAGCCGCAGGGCCCGCACCGCCACATCGGCGACGCGCCCGGGACGGCCGCCAAATGAGCGCCCCGGCCGAAGCGGCGTTCCGCGCGATCCCCGACCTGATCCGCGAGCACGCCGCGGCGCGGCCGCGGCACACCGCACTCGGCTGCGGCGCCGAGCGGCTCGACTACGCGGCACTCGACGCACTGATGGACCGTGTCGCCGCGGCGCTGCAGCGCGACGGCGTGGCGCCGGGGCAGGCGGTCGCGATCTGCGCGCACAGCTCGGTCCACTACGCGGCGGTGTTCCTCGGCGCGCTGCGCGCCGGCGTGGCGGTGGCGCCGATCGCGCCGTCGGTCACGGCCGCGCAGTTCGCGGCGATGGTGGGCGATGCGCAGGCCCGGCGGCTGTTCGCCGACGACGCGGCCGCCGCGCTGCTGCCGGCGCTGGGCGGCGCGGTGCCGCTGACGTCGCTGGACGCGTCGCTGCCCGGCGCCGGCCTGGCCGACTGGCTCGCGCCGCCGGGTGCGCGGCCGGCGCCGGTGCCGATCGACCCCGAATGGCCGTTCAACATCATCTACTCCAGCGGCACCACCGGCACGCCCAAGGGCATCGTGCAGCCGCACCGCATGCGCTGGGCGCACGTGCTGCGCGGCGCGGCCTACGGCTACGGGCCCGACACGGTCACGCTGCTGGCCACGCCGCTGTACTCGAACACGACGCTGGTGGTGTTCTTCCCGACGATCGCCAACGGCGGCGCGGTGCACCTGATGCCCAAGTTCGACGCCGCCGCCTACCTGCGGCTGGCCGAGCAGATCCGCGCCACGCACACGATGCTGGTGCCGGTGCAGTACCAACGGCTGATGGCGCGGCCCGACTTCGACGCGCACGACCTGCGCTCGTTCCAGATGAAGTTCTGCACCAGCGCGCCGTTCCCCGCGGCGTTCAAGGCCGACGTGCTGCGCCGCTGGCCCGGTGGGCTGGTGGAGTTCTACGGCATGACCGAAGGCGGCGGCACCTGCATCCTGAACGCGCACGAGCACCCCGACAAGCTGCACACCGTGGGCCGCCCGGCGGCGGGCAGCGAGATCCGGCTGATCGACGAGGACGGCCGCGAGGCGGCGCCGGGCGAAGCCGGCGAAGTGGTCGGCCGCTCGGCCGGCATGATGAGCGGCTACCACGGCCAGCCCGAGATGACGCGCGAAGTCGAGTGGTTCGACGGCGAGGGCCGGCGCTTCATCCGCACCGGCGACATCGGCCGCTTCGACGCCGACGGCTTCCTGACGCTGTTCGACCGGCGCAAGGACATGATCATCAGCGGCGGCTTCAACCTGTACCCGAGCGACCTCGAGGCGGTGCTGCGCGAACACGCGGCGGTGGCCGACGTCGCGGTGGTGGGCGTGCCCTCGGCGCAATGGGGCGAGACGCCGGTGGCCTACGTGGTGCGCCGGCCGGGCGACGCCACCAGCGAGTCAGCGCTGCTCGAGTGGTGCAACGCGCGCGTCGGCAAGACCCAGCGGCTGGCGGCGCTGCACTGCATCGATGAGCTGCCGCGCAGCGCGATCGGCAAGGTGCTCAAGCGCGAGCTGCGCGAGCGCCACGCGGCCGGCGCCGGCTGAAGGGCGCGCCCCCGGGGCCGCGCGGCGCCCGGCCCGCCCACGGTGCGGATCGCGCAGGCCCGGGGCGGCCCGGGGCGCCTGCCCGAAGGCCGCCGCCGCTCACGCCGTGCGCGCGCCGACGCGCTGATGGATCAGCGCCGACAGCTCCTGCACCGAGCCCACGCCCAGCCGGCCATAGAGCTGCTTCACGTGGTCGCCCGCGGTCGAGGCCGCGATCGCCAGCGACTGCGCGATCTCGGGGCGCGTGTGCCCCGCATGCAGCAGCGCGCAGACCTCGCGCTGCGCCGGCGTCAGCGGCAGCGCCTGGATCGCGCGCCACGCCGCCAGGCGCATCGGCTCGTGCTGCACGATGCCGACGTGGATCAGCGGCGCCGCATCGGGCCCCAGCGGCGCCAGCAGCGTGCTGTCGTAGCTGAAGCGGCCCCAGGCGTTGTCCACCGTCAGCGATGCCTGCGCGGCGCCGCCGGCGCCGCGGTGGCGCTCCAGCAGCAGCGTCAGCGTCGGGAAATCCTCGCGCCGCGGCGCGCGCCCGGCACTGGCGGGCGTGATGCCGCCGTGCGCCAGCAGCAGCAGCTTGAGCGCGTCGGCCGACAGGTGCTGCAGCCGGCCGTCGAGGCCCAGGCTCAGCACCGCGCCGCGGTCGCGCCGCGCCACGTGCTCGCCCGCAGGCATGCCGGCGCCGGGTGCTTCGAGCGCGTGCGCGGCGTAGCGCGCCACCTGCGCCAGCAGCGCCTCGTCAGCGCGCGTGAAGCGCCGCTCGCCGGGGCCGCGGTACAGCACCAGCGACCCCAGCGGCGAGCCGTCGGCGCGCTTGACGACGGCCTCGACCCGGGTGTGCAGGCCCTGCGGCTCCCAGATTTCCCGGTACAGCGCCGAGCCGAAGAAGCGCGCGTTGTCGAGCTCGTCGGCCGGCCGGATCACGGGGCCGCCGTTGACCGCGTCGCAGAAGGTCGGCATCGCATCGGCCTCGCGCCGGTTGTGGAACTCGTTGAAGTACAGCGCCGCGATCTTGTGGTCGATCGCGCCCTCGAAGCAGTAGTGCAGCAGCCGGCCCTGCGCGTCGGTCCAGTCGAACAGGTTGTGGCGCGACGGCAGCACGCCGTGCAGCGCCTCCAGCAGCGCAGGGATGTACAGCTGCGGCGCCAGCCCGAGCATGCCCAGCGCGCGCAGGCCCGACAGCCCGGCCGAATGCTTCATGGCCGCAACGATAGCTCGGCACCGCTGCGCATCTGTCCCTAGAAATGGGGATGCCGGCCGCGCCGGGCGCCGCTAGATTGGGCGGCCGCGCCGGCATGCCGCGATGCGCCACCCGCCCGACCCGCCGCCCCGCATCGCCGCCGCACGCGCAGCGGCGCTGAGGCTGCTGCTCGCGCTGATCGTGCCGCTGGCGGCGTCGGCGGCATCGGCAAGCGTGCAGCCGCCCGCCGGCGCGCAGCGGCTGGCGCAGGCCGGGCGGCTGGGCGCCGACGGCAGCATCACGGCGGTGAAGCTGCCCTTCGAGCAGGCGGCCGCCGGCAGCGAGGTGCCGCAGCAGGTGCACCTGCTGGTGCAGGCCGACCTCGGCCCGGCGCCTTCGGGGCAGGCGCTGTACGTGCCCGGGCTGCTCGCGCATGCGCGCGTGGCGCTCAACGGCCAGCCGCTCGAGGACGACCTGGCCCACGCCGCCGAGCCGCTGCCGCGCAGCGTGCACCGCATCCGCCTGCTGCGGCTGCCCGACGGCCTGCTGCGCGACGGGCGCAACACGCTGGACATCGACCTGGCCGGCACGCCGCGCGTGGGCCTGTCGCCGCTGCAGATCGGCCCGGTCGGCGTGCTGGAGCGCGAGCATGAAGCGCGGGTGCTGGGCGTGGTGATCGGCCCGGCGGTGGTGGCCGCGATCATGGTCTGCCTGGGCCTGTGCGTGCTGACGCTGTGGGCACGGCAGCGGCGCGACCCGGCGCACGCGTACTTCGGCGTCGCCGCGGTCGGCTGGGGCCTGCACACGCTGTGGACGGTGCTGCCGTGGTCGCCGCTGAGCGGCATGCACTACGCGGTCGTCTGGACGGCGCTGTACTCGGCCTTCGTGATCCTGCTGGTGGTGTTCAGCCTGCGCTTCTCGGGCTGGGTCCGGCCGCGGCTGGAGCGCGTGCTGTGGGGGCTGATGCTCGCCGCGGTGCCGCTGCTGTACGCGGCGGCCGCACTGGGGCGGCTCGAGGCCGCCACCGAGGCCTGGCGCGCCGGCTGCATCGCGCTGGTGGCCGTGGCCGTCGTGCTGGTGATGGCGCGCGCGCTGCGCCGGCGCGACGTGGGCGGCCTGCTGATGATGGCCGCCGGCGCGGTGTCGCTCGCCTTCGGCGCGCGCGACTGGTGGGTCGCGCACGCCGGCGCCGACAACAACCCGGCCTACCTGACGCCCTACGCCGGGCTGCTGTTCGTCGCGCTGGTGTCGTGGATGCTGATCGACGGCTACGTGCGCGCCGCGCGCGAGCTCGAACGCGCCAACGCCACCCTGGAGGCGCGCGTGGCCGCGGCCGGCGCCGCGCTGCACGCCGCGCTGGCCGACATGCGGCGCGCCAAGGAAGCCGCCGAAGCCGCCGACCGGGCCAAGACGCAGTTCTTCGCCGCGGCCAGCCACGACCTGCGCCAGCCGCTGCACGCGCTGCGGCTGAACCTGGCAGCCTTGCCGCGCGCCGGGCTGCCGCTGCCGGTGCGCGCGGGGCTGCAGCGCATGCGCGCGTCGCTCGCGGTGCTGGGCTCGATGTTCGAAGCGCTGCTGGACCTGTCGCGGATCGAGACCGGCTCGGTCGTGCCCGAGCCGGTGCCCTTCGAGCTCGGCGCGCTGCTGCACCGGCTGGGCGACGAGATCGCACCGCTGGCCGAGCGCAAGAGCCTGCGGCTGGTGCTGCGCGAGGGCCCCGCGCCGCGCACGCGCCACGCGCTGGCCGACCCGCTGCTGTTGGAGCGCGTGCTGCGCAACCTGCTGACCAACGCGCTGCAGAACACCGAGCGCGGCGGCTTGCTGCTGCGCTGGCGGCTCGACGCGGCCGGCCGGCGCTGGCAGATCGGCGTGTGGGACACCGGCCACGGCATCCCGCAGCATGAGCAGGCGCGCGTGTTCGACGAGTTCTACCAGGCCGATCTGCAGGCCGGCCGGCGTCGCGACGGGCTCGGCCTGGGACTGGCGATCGTGCGCCGCCTGTCGGAGCTGATGGACCTGCGGGTGGCGCTGGCGTCGCGCCCGGGCCGCGGCACCCGCGTGACCCTGTCGGTGCCGGCGGCGGCGCCGCCGCAGCCGCACGCGGCTGCACCGGCGGCGCCCGCGCCGCTGCCGGACGGCGCCTGCATTGCGGTGCTCGAGGACGACGACGCGGTGCGCGACGCGATGCTCAGCCTGCTGCACAGCTGGCAGTGCCGCGCCGTGGCCGCGGCCGACACCCCGGCGCTGCTGGCCGCCTGGCGCAGCAGCGGCATGCCGCCGGTCGATGCGCTCGTCGCCGACTACCACCTGCGCGGCGGCGACGACGGGCTGCGCGCCATCGACGCGCTGCGCACCGCCTGGGCCGACGCAGCGCTGCCCGCGCTCATCGTCACCGGCGAAACGGCGCCGCAGCGGCTCGCGCCGCTGGCCGCGTCGGGTGCCGCCTGGCTCGCGAAGCCGCTCGATCCGGACCGGCTGAAGGTCTGGCTCGCCCAGGCCCTGCAGGCGCGGCCGGTGCCGCCGCCGGCCGCCGGCGGACAGCAGGAATCGACATGAACGTGCTCGTTGCCGACGACCATCCGCTGGTGCGCGACGCGCTCGCGCAGGTCGCCGCCCGGGTGCGGCCCGGCGTGACGGTGCACCTGGCGCCGGATTTCCCGTCGGCGCTGCGGCTGATCGAGCATCAGGCGCTGGACGCGGCGGTGATCGATCTGCAGATGCCGGGGCTCGACGCGCTGGAGGGCCTGCGCCGCGCGCACGCGCTGCGCCCGGCGCTGCCGCTGCTGGTGGTTTCGGGCGAATCCGACCCGCGCGTCGCGCGCGCCGCGCTGGACGCCGGCGCCTGGGGCTTCGTGTCCAAGAGCGCCGAAGGCGAAGCGCTGCTGCAGATGCTGCGGCGGGCGCTGGCGGGCGAGCCGCCGGCCGCGTCGCCCGCGCCGGTGCTGGCGCCGCCGGCAGCGGCCGCACCCGCCGCGAGCGAACTCGCGGCGCGGCTGACCGCGCGCCAGCGCGACGTGCTGCGCCTGCTGGGCGAGGGCCAGCCCAACCGCGCGATCGCCGAGCGACTGGGCCTGGCCGAGGGCACGGTGAAGCTGCACATCGCCGCGATCCTGCGCACGCTGCGGGTGCGCAACCGCACCGAGGCGGCGCTGCGTGCGCGCGCAGCCGGGCTGCTCGACTGAGAGGTCGAGAGGCCGAGAGGCTCTGAGCAGCCTATGCCTTCCGGCATAGCGCGATGCCCCGTGCGGGCGGGACGCGCCGCGGCGGCCTGCTGCCTACAGTGATTGCGGGTTCGATGCGGCATGGAGCGCCCTGCGCAGGTTGCGCGGGCGCGAACGGGCTGCATCGGCCCACCCACCACCGGAGCCAACCCATGAACGCGTACGCAGATGCTCCCGGCCGCACCCCGCTTCGGGGCTTCGTGGTCGGCTGCCTGGCTTTCGCAGGGGTCGCCACCGCGGCGATCTGGACCGCCGCCGAACGCGACCGCCACCGCGACGAGATCGCCGCATTGCCGCCTGCGGCCGTCGCGCCGGCTGCATCGGCCGGCGGCCACGGCCTGCGGCCCGTCGCCTACCGTGAGCCGATGGGCGCAGCAGGCGGCGCAACAGGCGGCGCAGCAGCGGCGCGGCCCGCGGCCGAACCCTGCAAGGACGGCGCGCTGCTGTCCAGAAGCCGCCAAGCGCTGGCCAACCCCAACTGCTGGCCCAACCCGTGAGCCGGCCGGGCCGCCCCGAGCGCGAACACCGCAGGGCGCAGGCCGCAGGTGCTCCAGTGAGCCGGCAACGCACGCGCCGGCCGGCGCGGACTCGACCCGGCCGGCGCGGCGGCCGCGCCGACGGACGGCCCGGCCGCGGCCAGGACCGGCCCCGCGGCACGATGCGCCTGGCGCTGGCGCACCCTGCGGGCGGCCGCACCGCCCCCAGCGGCGAGGCGGGCGCGGCCCCGCAGGCCGCCAGTCGATACCGCTCGGTGCTGACCTGGCTGTTCGCCGTGTTCAGCTTCACGCGCGTGTTGGCCTACCTGCCGACGCTGTGGAGCATCTTCGCCACCGGCAACAGCAGCCAGCACTCGCTTGTCACCTGGCTGACCTGGGTGGGCGCCAACGCCACGATGGCCGCCTGGCTGTACGAGCAGAACGGGCGGCGCGTGAATCGCGCGATCACCGTGAGCAGCTGCAACGCCGTGATGTGCGCCGCGATCGCCACGGCCGTCGCCTGGTTCCGCTTCTAGTGCCGTGCGCCACGCAATCCAGGACATGAGGCCGCGCCCTTGCGGCGCTGGCGCCTTTGCAAGTCCTCACGGCACCTTCGGGCGTCCGCTGCGGTCGGCGCCAGCCGGGGCGACCCGTCCATCGGTCTTCCCGAGTGCTGCACCACGCGAAACCCTGCACCCGCGCTTCGCGCGCCCGCAGCCCGCGCGAAGCGCGAAGCCCGCATCACGGCACAGTCCCGCTGGTCGCTCGGCGGGCCGCGCGGGCGCACGGCTGCCGGCCCGGTGCCGGCGCGATCAGGGCGCCGCCAGCTTGCCGCCGCGGTAGGCCCATTCCCGATGGACCTTGCGGGTCGGGCAGCAGCGCGCGTCCTTGGGCCCCAGCGTCAGCGTGTCGACGCGCAGCGCCGCGCCGCGGATGTCGAGCCGGGGGTCGATGCCGTCGAGCGGCACCGTCGAAGCCTCGCGCCACAGCCGCTTGCCGTCGCTGATGCGGCCCACCGCCAGCACGCTCAGCGAACTGGCGCTGCTGTTGCCGAAGTAGGAGGTCCACACGACCACCATCTCGGGCTGCCCGTCGCCGTCCAGGTCGTGCACGCGCACCGCATCGGCGCTCGCCGACGCGCCGTCGGCTGCCTGCTTCGCGAGGAACTTCTGCACCACCCGCCGCTGGCCCGCGTCGAGTGCGGCCAGCGCGTCGTCCTCGGCGCGTGCAGGCGGCGCGGCCGCGATCAACCCGACGAGCAGCGCGGCGATCACGGCACCGGCCCCGGAATTCATGCGTCGCATCGCCTCGGCCTCCTTCGCAACGCGACGATTGGAGCCGCTGCCGGCGCCGCGGTCAATCGGGACGGCGCGGCGCGGCCGCCCGCCGCGCAACGGTGGGCGGCGTCGGCCCGCGTGCGCATGGGATCATCGCGCGGCCGCGCCAGGCCCGCCCGATGTACCGCCAACCCGAGTTCTTTCCCCGCGCCGGCATCGAGGCCCGCGTCAACCGCTGGGACTGGGCGCTGCTGCCGCTGGTGCTGGCGGCGCTGGTGCTGCTGGCCTGGGGCGCGGCACAGATGGCGCAGCCCTACCACGTCGGCGAGCCGCTGCCGCTGACGCTGGACCCGCGCCGGCTGCCCTACTACCTGCTGCGCACCACGCTGCGCATGGCGTTGGCGATGCTGGCGTCGCTCGCCTTCGCCTGCGTCTTCGCGGTGCTCGCCGCCAAGCACCGCGCCGCCGAGCGCATGCTGGTGTCGCTGCTGGACATCCTGCAGTCGATCCCGATCCTCGGCTTCCTGGCGATCACCGTGACCGGCTTCATCGCGCTGTTCCCGGGCAGCCTGCTGGGCGTGGAGTGCGCGGCGATCTTCGCGATCTTCACCTCGCAGGCCTGGAACATGGCCTTCAGCCTGTACCAGTCGCTGCGCACGGTGCCGGCCGAGCTGCAGGAGGCGGCGCGCGTGCTGCGGCTGTCGGCCTGGCAGCGCTTCTGGCGGCTGGAGCTGCCGTTCGCGATGCCGGCGCTGCTGTGGAACATGATGATGTCGATGTCGGGCGGCTGGTTCTTCGTGGTCGCGTCCGAAGCGATCTCGGTGTCGAACCAGAGCATCAAGCTGCCGGGCGTGGGCTCGTACATCGCGCTGGCGATCGAGACGCGCGACCTGGCCGCGATCGGCTGGGCCATTGCGGCGATGGCCGCGGGCATCGCGCTGTACGACCAGCTGCTGTTCCGGCCGCTGGTGGCCTGGGCCGACAAGTTCCGCTTCGAGGAAAACGGCGGCGACGCAGTGCCGCGCTCGTGGCTGCTGGCCTGGCTGCGGCGCGCGCACGGCGTGCAGGCGGCGGCAGCGCACGGCGTGCGGCTGTTCGAGCGCAGCCTCGCGGCCTGGCCGCTGGCCTACGACGGCACCTCGATGCGCGCGCGCAGCCGCGCCGCGTCGCCGCGGCTGCAGCGCGCGCTCGACGCGCTGATCGCGGCGGCAGCGCTGTACGCGCTGTGGCGGCTGGCGGTGTTCGTCCACGCCGACGTCGGCCTGGCCGAGGTCGGCCGCGTGCTGGTGCTGGGCCTGTTCACGCTGGCGCGCGTGCTCGTGCTGATCGCGCTGGCCGCGCTGGTGTGGGTGCCCGTGGGCGTGTGGATCGGCCTGAACCCGCGCTGGGCCGGGCGGCTGCAGGTATTGGCGCAGTTCCTGGCCGCGTTCCCGGCCAACCTGCTGTTCCCGCTGGCGGTGGTCGCGATCGTGCATTGGCGGCTGAACCCGGACATCTGGCTGTCGCCGCTGATGGTGCTGGGCACGCAGTGGTACATCCTGTTCAACGTGATCGCGGGCGCATCGGGCATCCCCACCGAGCTGCGCTACGCGGCCGGCAACCTCGGCCTGGCCGGCTGGTTGAAGTGGCGGCGCTGCCTGCTGCCGGCGATTTTCCCGAGCTTCGTGACCGGCGCGATCACCGCCAGCGGCGGGTCGTGGAACGCGAGCATCGTCGCCGAATACGTGTCGTGGGGCGACACCACGCTGATGGCGCAGGGGCTCGGCAGCTACATCGCGCAGATGACGGCCAAGGGCGACTTCGCGCGCGTGGCGCTGGGCATCGGCGTGATGTGCACCTACGTGATCGCACTGAACCACCTGGTCTGGCGGCGGCTGTACCGGCTCGCCGAAGACCGGATGCACTTCTGACGGATGGGCGACGATGGCCACAGCGATCCTCGAACTCAGCGGCGTCGGCAAGAGCTTCCGCTCGGCCGACGGCCACGAACGGCGCGTGCTCGACGGCGTGGACTTCACGCTGCGCGAGGGCGAGATCGTGTCGCTGCTCGGGGCCTCGGGCTCGGGCAAGAGCACGCTGCTGCGCATCATGGCCGGGCTGATCGAAGCCGACGGCGGCGAAGTGCGCTGGCGCGGCCGGCCGCTGCACGGGCCGGTGCGCGGCATCGGCATGGTGTTCCAGTCGTTCGCGCTGTTCCCGTGGCTGACGGTGCAGCAGAACGTCGAGCTCGGGCTCGAGGCGCGCGGCATGCCGCCGGCGCAGCGCGCGCCGAGGGCCGCACGTGCGATCGCGCTGATCGGGCTGGGCGGCTTCGAGGGCGCGCTGCCGCGCGAGCTCTCGGGCGGCATGCGCCAGCGCGTGGGCATCGCGCGCGCGCTCGTCACCGAGCCCGAAGTGCTGCTGATGGACGAGGCCTTCTCGGCGCTGGACGTGCTCACCGGCGAGCGCCTGCGCGACGACATCCTCGAGCTGTGGCGCAGCGGCACGATGCCCACGAAGGCGATGCTGGTGGTGTCGCACAACATCGAGGAGGCGGTGCTGATGGCCGACCGGGTGCTGGTCTTCGCCAGCAATCCCGGGCGCATCCGCAGCCAGACTGCGGTGCGGCTGCCGCGCCCGCGCGCGCCCGACAGCGCCGACGTGCGCCTGCTGATCGACGAGATCTATGCGCTGATGACCGCCGGCGCGGGCCGCGCCGCTGCGCATGCGCCGCTGGCCGAGCGCCTGCCCGATACCGACGTCGCGCGCATGGACGGGCTGCTGCAGCTGCTGATCGCGGCGCCGTTCGACGGCAGCGCCGACCTGCCGGCGATGGCCGAAGAGGCCCAGCTGGCCGACGCCGAGCTGCTGGCCGCCGCGCACGCCCTCGCGCTGCTGGGGCTGGTTCAGCTCGAGCGCGGCGACGTGAAGATCACGCCGCTCGGGCGCCGCTACGCCGAGGGTGCACACACGCTGCGCCAGGAGCTGTTCGGCCAGCAGCTGATCGCGCACGTGCCGCTGGCCGCGCACATCCGCCGCAGCCTCGAGGAGGAACCCGACGGGCGGCTGCCGCAGGAGCCGTTCCTGAGCCTGCTGGCCGAACACCTGAGCCAGGCCGAGGCCGCGCGCATGCTGCACACGCTGATCGCCTGGGGCCGGCACGGCGAAGTCTTCGAGTACGACTACCACACCGGCATGCTCACGCTGCCCAGCGGCGACGAAGACGACGCCGCGGACACCGAAGGTTGACGCGCGATGGCGCCGCCGCGGGGCCGCCGGGCCGACGGCGCCCGTGCGCGCAGGGCCTGTGAAGCAGACCGGCGCGACCGAGCGGGTGCTCAGCCGAGCTGCGCCTGCAGGTAGTTCGGCAGCCCGACCTTGCCGATCAGCGCGGTTTCGGTGTCGAGCCAGTGCAGGTGCCGCTCCTCGTCATCGACCATCTCGCGCAGCAGCGCGCGGCTGGCGTAGTCGCGCGCCTGCTCGCAGTCGGCGACCGCAGCGCGCAGGTGCACGATCGCGGCGGCGACCAGTTCGCGGTCGAGCGCGAGCTGCTCGGGCACGGTCGGCGCGCCGGCGATCGTGCGCAGCTCGCGCGGCGCGGGGCTGCCGCCGAGCATCAGGATGCGGGTGATGATGCGCGCGGCATGCTGCGTCTCTTCGGCGCTGTAGGCGTCCTGGATGCCGGCGAGCCGCTGCCAGCCCCAATGCCGGCACATGCCGGCGTGCAGCAGGTACTGCCGGTGGCCGGTCAGCTCGAACGACAGGTACTCGTTGAGGCCCGCCACCACCTTCGGATCGCCCTTCATCGCCGCACTCCCGCGAAAGCGGCGATGGTATCCGGCGGGCAGCGCCGCCGATCCCCGAAGCGCGGCCCGCAGCGGCACCGCGGCGCAGGTGCCGGCCCGGCGCGCCGCGCGATCCGTGCGCCGGGAATTCCGGCCGGCGGCACGCTCCTTCTGAAGGATTTCCCTCTGGGCCAGGATCGGGCCGCTCCTGATAATCAGCCGCCGTTGCCGGTGCGCCCGCGCCGACGCCTGGGAGAACCCTGACGTGAAACCTGCCCCTTCGCTGTCGGTTCGCGACCCGAAGCGGCCCCAGGCCGCCTCGGGCCAAGGCCCGCGCACCCGGCATTGCATGCGCCGCGGGCCACACGCAACGCGCTGGAGCTGCCGAGATGCATGAACCGCCCGTCGATGCGCCAGCCGGCACGGCTGCCGGCTTCGGGCCTTTCGGCCGCGCCCTGCTCGCGGTCAGCAAGGCAGCCGCCGTCGTCGGCGGCCTGGTGTTCGTCGCGATCGTCGCGATGTCGATCGTGTCGATCGTCGGGCGCAAGCTGGTCTCGATGCCGGTGCCCGGCGACTTCGAGCTGGTCGAGATGGGCTCGGCCGTCGGCGCGTCGTTCTTCTTCGCCTACTGCCACCTGAACCGCGGCGACGTCAAGGTCGACTTCTTCACCCAGCACTGGTCGGCGGCGAAGGTGATGTGGCTCGACGCCATCGGCTCGACGCTGATCGGCCTGTTCGGCGCGGTGATCGCGTGGCGCACCGCGGTGGGCGCGTTCGCGCTGCGCGAGGTGGGCGAAAGCTCGGCGATCCTCGACTGGCCGATGTGGGTGGTGCGCCTGGCGATGGTGCCGGGCTTCGTGCTGATGGCGCTGGCCGGCTTCTACATGGCCGCGCACTTCGTGCGGGCGGCACGCCGCGGGGCGCTCGCATGAGGGCGCCGGGCCGCTCCCGAGCGCGGATTCCGGAGCACGCAGTGCGCAGGATCGTCCCATGAGCGGCATCGCCGTCGGCGGCGCGGTGTTCGCCGTGCTGCTGGCGATGCTGGTGGTGCGCGTGCCCATCGGCATCGCGATGTTCATCGGCGGCGCCGGCGGCTTCCTGTACCTCAACGGCGGCAACGCCGCGCCGCTGCTGAACTCGCTCAAGAACCTGGCCTTCGCGCGCCTGTCCAACTACGACCTGGCGGTGCTGCCGCTGTTCATGCTGATGGGCCAGTTCGCCACCCACGGCGGGCTGTCGCGCAGCCTGTTCCGCTTCGTCAGCGCCTACCTGGGCCACCGCCCGGGCGGCGTGGCGATGGCGGCGGTGGGCGCCTGCGCCGGCTTCGGCGCGATCTGCGGCTCGTCGCTGGCCACCGCGGCGACGATGGGCCAGGTGGCGCTGCCCGAGCTGCGCCGCCACGGCTACGCGGGCAGCCTGGCCACCGGCGCGCTCGCGGCCGGCGGCACGCTCGGAATCATGATCCCGCCGTCGGTGCCGCTGGTGATCTACGCGATCCTGACGCAGGAGTCGATCGGCAAGCTGTTCATGGCGGCGGTGCTGCCCGGCGTGATCGCGATGGTCGGCTACATGCTGGTGATCCGGCTGCTGGTGGCGTGGAAGCCCGCAATCGGGCCGGCGGGCGAGCGTGCGCCCTGGAGCGTGCGGCTGAAATCGCTGGCCGAAGTGTTCCCGGTGCTGCTCGTGTTCCTGGTGGTGATCGTCGGCATCTACGGCGGCTGGGCCAACCCGACCGAGGCGGCGGCGATCGGCGCGGCCGCCTGCGGCATCCTGGCGGTGGTGACCGGCGGCATGCGCTGGTAGGGGCTGATGCAAAGCGCGCTCGGCACCGCGCAGGCCACCGCGATGATCTACCTGGTGCTGATCGGCGCCGACATGCTCAACACCACGCTGGCGCTGTCGCAGATGCCCGTCGAGCTGGCGGCCTGGGTCAAGGGCAGCGGCATGCCGGCGCTGCTGGTGCTGGCGATGATCCTGGTGATCTACATCTTCCTGGGCTGCGTGATGGACAGCCTGGCGATGATCCTGCTGACGATCCCGATCTTCTACCCGATGATCATGGGGCTGGATTTCTGGGGCATGCCCGCGGCCGACAAGTCGATCTGGTTCGGTATCCTCGCGCTGATGGTGGTGGAGATCGGGCTGGTGCATCCGCCGGTGGGCATGAACGTCTACATCATCAACCGGCTGGCCAAGGACGTGCCGCTGGTCGAGACCTTCAAGGGCGTGGTGCCCTTCCTGCTGTCGGACCTGGTGCGCATCGTCGCGCTGGTGCTGTTCCCGAGCCTGTCGCTGGTCCTGGTCCGGACCTTCGGCTGAGGTGCATTCCTCCATTCCGCAGACAAAGGAGACGACGATGTCGAAGCTGTTCACCCGCACCCTCCTGGCCGGCGCCGCGCTGCTGGCCGCAGCAGGCGCGCAGGCCCAGCAGGTGGTGCTGAAGGTGCACCACTTCCTGGCCAGCACCTCGGCGGCGCAGGTCAACCTGATCCAGCCCTGGTGCGCCAAGATCAACAAGGAATCCAACGACCGGCTGAAGTGCCAGATCTACCCGTCGATGCAGCTCGGCGGCAAGCCCGCCGACCTGATGGACCACGCGCGCGACGGCGTCGCCGACCTCGTCTGGACCGTCCCCACCTACGCGGCCGGCCGCTTCATCAAGAGCGAAGTCTTCGAGCTGCCGTTCATGGCCGCCACCGCCAGGTCGGGCAGCCAGGCGCTGTGGACCTACGTCAACAAGAACGCGCTCGACGAGTTCAAGGGCACCAAGCTGATCTTCATGCACGTGCACGACGGCACGCTGTTCCACTTCAAGGACAAGACGCCGACCAAGATGGAGGACCTGAAGGGCCTGAAGATCCGCGGCGCCACGCGCATCAACAGCCAGTTCATCACCGCGCTGGGCGCCACGCCGGTGCAGATGCCGCTGCCGGCGGTGCCCGAGGCGTTGAGCAAGGGCGTGATCGACGGCGCCAGCGTGCCGTGGGAAGGCGCGCCGTCGATCAAGCTGCAGGACATCGCGCGCTACGCGCTCGACACCCCGCCGGGGCTGCCGCGCATGGGCAACACGATCTTCGCGTTCGCGATGAACCAGGCCAAGTACGACAGCCTGCCGCCCGAGCTGAAGAAGGTGATCGACGACAACGCGGGCCTGGCCACCTCGGCCTGGGCCGGCCAGACCGGCTTCGACGACATCGTCGCCGCGCACCAGAAGCTGGCGCGCGAGGCCGGCGAGAAGATCCACTTCATTTCCGAAGCCGAATACGAGCGCTGGGTCAAGGCCACCGCCGGCGTCGACGACGAGTGGATCAAGGCCGTCGGCGCCAAGGGCGCCGACGGCAAGAAGCTGCTCGAGGAAGCGCGCGCGCTGATCAAGCAGTACGCCAAGTGACGCCCCGGGCGCGGCACGGCCGGCCGCGCCCGCCGGTTGCCGCCGGCGCGGCCGCATGGGAGACGGATCGAATGGGACCGCTGCAGGGATTGCGCGTGATCGAACTGGCGAGCATCGGCCCCGGGCCGATGTGCGCGATGCTGCTGGCCGACATGGGCGCCGACGTGGTGCGCGTCGACCGCACCGAGCCCAGCGGCCTGGGCGTGCCGATCGACAAGCGCTTCGAGGTCACCGGCCGCAGCCGGCGCTCGGTGGCGCTGGACCTGAAGAACCCGGCCGGGCGCGACGCAGTGCTGCGGCTGGTGGAGCGCGCCGACGTGCTGATCGAAGGCTTCCGCCCGGGCGTGGCCGAGAAGCTCGGCCTCGGGCCGGGCGATTGCCACGCCCGCAACCCGCGGCTGGTCTACGGCCGCATGACCGGATTCGGCCAGACCGGGCCGCTGGCACAGGCGGCCGGGCACGACCTGAACTACATCGCGCTGACCGGCGCGCTCGATGCGATCGGCCCGGCCGGGGCGAAGCCGGTGCCGCCGCTGAATCTGGTGGGCGACTACGGCGGCGGCGCGCTGTACCTGGCAATGGGGCTGCTGGCCGCGCTGCACGAGCGCCAGTCGTCGGGCTGCGGGCAGGTGGTCGACGCGGCGATGGTCGACGGCGCCGCGTCGTTGATGTCGATCTTCTACGGCCTGCATGCCGGCGGCCGCTGGGGCGAGCCGCGCGGCGAAAACCTGCTCGACGGCGGCGCGCCCTTCTACGACACCTACGAGACCGCCGACGGCCGGCACGTGTCGATCGGCGCGCTCGAGCCCAAGTTCTTCGCCGAGCTGGTGCAGCGCATCGGGCTGGACGCGCGTTTCGTCGCGCGGCAGTACGACCGCCGCGCGTGGCCCGAGCTGCGCGCGGCGCTGGCCGCCGCACTGCGCAGCAAGACCCGCGCCGAGTGGTGCGCGCTGCTCGAAGGCACCGACGCCTGCTTCGCGCCGGTGCTGAGCCTGGACGAGGCGCCCGCGCATGCGCATGCGGCGGCGCGCGGCGGCTTCGTCGAGCTCGACGGCGTGGTGCAGCCGGGCCCGGCACCGCGCTTCAGCCGCAGCGGCAGCCGCACGCCGCAGCCGCCGCCGGCGGTCGGCGCGCATACCGACGCGCTGCTGGCCGAAGCCGGCTTCAGCGCCGCCGAGATCGCCGCGCTGCACGCAGCCGGCGCCGCGAAGGGCCCGGGCGCGGCGTGATCGCGCCCGCCGCATCGGCCGGTGTTTCAGCGGGCACTTCGGCCGGCGCCGCGGCCGGCATCCGTCCGGCGGCGTCGCTGATCGTGCTGCGCGATTCGCCGCGCGGCGTGCAGGTGCTGCTGATGCGCCGGCCCGAGCGCGGCAACGATTTCCGCAGCGGCGCCTGCGTGTTCCCCGGCGGCGTGGTCGATGCCGGCGATGCCGCCGCGCACCGCTGGTGCTTCGGGCAGGACGACGCCCAGGCCAGCCGCCGGCTGGGGCTGGGAGCGGGCGGGCTCGACTACTTCGTCGCCGCGCTGCGCGAGTGCTTCGAGGAGGTGGGGCTGTTGTTCGCCTGCCGCCGCGACGGTGCGCCGCTGGACCTGGGCGCCCAGGCCGGGCTGCTGCGCGGCTGGCGGCAGCGGCTGCACCGCGGCGAAGCCACGCTGGCGCAACTGTGCGCCGCGCTGGACTGCCGGCTCGACCTGCGCGAGATCGCGTACTTCGCGCACTGGCTGACGCCGGTGATCCGGCCCAAGCGCTTCGACACCCGCTTCTTCGTTCGCCTGGCGCCGCCCGCGCAGGCGGCCGAGCCCGACCTGGGCGAAGCGCTCGAGCTGATGTGGCTCACGCCCGACGAGGCGCTCGATCCGGCGCGCGGGCTGAAGCTGCTCAACGTGACCCAGCGCACGTTGCACGAGTTGCGCGGCTTCGCCGGCGCGCAGGCGGCGTACGAGGCCGCGCTGGCGCGCCGCGGCGTGCAGCGCATCCTGCCGCGGCCGGTCAGCGGCGTCGAGCCGCCTTTCGTGATCCCGGGGCAGCCGGCCTACGACGAGGTCGCACGGCTCGACCCCGAAGGCCGCGGCCACCTGCGCAGCATGCTCGCGCCGGGCGACGCGACGCTGCTCGCGCCGGGGCTGCTGCGCATCGCCGGGGCGCGCCGCCACGCGTACCTGGTGAGCAGCCCGGACAGCGCGGCGGCGGTGATCGACGCCGACCCGGGCGACGCGGCGGCCTGGGCCGCGCTGCAGGCCGCCGCTGCCGGCGCGACGGTGCGCTGGCTGCTCGGCACCAGCGGCGGCGGCGCCGCGCCCGCCGCGCCCGCCGCGCCCGCCGCGCCCGCCGCGCCCGCCGCGCCCGCCGAGTCCGCCGAGTCCGCCGAGTCCGCCGAGTCCGCCGAGTCCGCCGCGCGGCTGGCGCGGGCGTGGCCGCAGGCGGCGCCCGGCGGCAGGGGGCCGCTGCAACTCGGCCCGGGCGCCACGCTCGAGCCGTTGCACGGCGGCTGGCTGCTGGTGCAGGCGCGCGTGCTGATCGGCGGCGACGTGCCGGCCGCTGCTGCCGCCGGCACGGCCGGTGCCGATTGGCTGGCCGGCGCGCACGGCTTCCTGCGGCCGATTGCGCGGTCCTGAGCGGCGGCGCAACCCGGCGCTGCACCCGGCGCTGCACCCGGCGCTGCACCGGGCGCAGCGCTGCGGCGCGGCGCGCTGCGCGCGTCAGCGGCTTGCCGGCACGGGCGGCGGCGGGCTGCGCCACTGCCCGTCGATCAGCACCTGGTAGGGCCGGAACTGCGCCTTGTAGGCCATCTTGGCGCTGCGCTCGATCCAGTAGCCCAGGTACACGTGGCGCAGCTTCAGCAGCTTCGTCTGCTCGATCTGCCACAGCACGCTGTAGGTGCCGTAGCTGGCCTTCGCATCGGGCTCGTAGAAGGTGTAGACGGCCGAGATGCCGTCGTTGAGCAGGTCCAGGATCGACACCATCACCAGCCGCCCCGGGCTGCCGTCTTCGGCCGGCTCGCGGAACTCGACCAGCCTCGAATTGACGCGGCTTTGCAGCAGGAACTGGGTGTACTGGTCGACGCTGTCGTGGTCCATGCCGCCGCCGGCATGGCGCCCGGCCTGGTAGCGCAGGTACAGCCGGTAGTGCTCGGGCATGAAGCCCAGCCGCAGCACGCGCGCCTTCAGGCCGGCATGCTGCTGCCACGCGCGGCGCTGGCTGCGGCTGGCGCGGAAGGCGGCCACCGGCACGCGCAGCGGCACGCACGCGCGGCAGCCGTCGCAATAGGGTCGGTAGGTGAACATGCCGCTGCGCCGGAAGCCGCCGGCCACCAGGCCCGAATACACGTCGGCGTTGATCAGGTGGCTGGGCGTGGCCACCTGCGAGCGCGCCTGGCGGTCAGGCAGGTAGCTGCACGGATACGGCGCTGTCGCATAGAACTGCAGCGACGACAGCGGGAGTTCTTTGGGATGCGTCACGCGGATCGGGGATTCGCCGGGTCGCGCAGCGGCGGCAGCTGCGCCCACAGCGATCGATCATAGGTCCAATCGGCAACCGGGGGCTGCGCGCAGGCCTTCGCCAGGTGGCGCTCGAAATCGGCACGCGCGACTTCGCGCGCGCCCAGCGACGCCAGGTGCGCGGTGTTCTGCTGGCAGTCGATCAGCGCGATGCCGCGCGCGCGGCAGAAGGCCACCAGCGCGGCCAGCGCGATCTTCGACGCGTCGCTCGCCCAGGCGAACATCGATTCGCCGTAGAACATGCGGCCGATGGCGACGCCGTACAGCCCGCCCACCAGTTGGCCGCCGACCCAGGTCTCGAAGCTGTGCGCGCCGCCGGCCGCGTGCCAGGCGCGGTAGGCGCGCAGCATTGCCGGCACGATCCAGGTGCCGCCCTGGCCGCAGCGCGGCGTGCGCGCGCAGGCGTCGATCACCCGGCCGAAGTCGTGGTCGATGCGGATCTCGCAGGCCGGGTCGCGCGCGAAGCGGCGCAGCGTCTTGGCAAAGCTGTGGGTGATGTGCAGCTCGGCCGTGGGCAGCACCATGCGCGGGTCGGGCGCCCACCACAGCACCGGCTGGCCCGGGCCGAACCACGGGAAGATGCCGCGGCGGTAGGCGCGCTCGAGCACGACCGGGTCGAGCCGGCGGCCGGCGGCGAGCAGGCCCGGCGCGTCGCTGCCGGCGCCCAGCGCCAGCGCCGTCGGCGGAAAGTCCTCGTCGTCGTCGATCCAGCGCATCTGCGGCATGGCGCGATGGTGCCAGGACCGCGCGCCGCAGCCTGCATCGCGAAGTTAGTTGACAACTAAAGTTTCAGCCGCGACACTGCGTTGCCGCGCGGCATTCGACGGCAAAGGGCAACACGCATGAAGATCGTCTGCATCGGCGGCGGCCCGGCGGGGCTGTACTTCGGCCTGCTGATGAAGCAGCTCGACCCGCGCCACGACATCACGGTGGTCGAGCGCAACCGCCCCTACGACACCTTCGGCTGGGGCGTGGTGTTCTCCGACGCCACGATGGACAACATGCGCCGGTGGGACGAGCCCACCGCCGATGCGATCCAGCTCGCGTTCAACCACTGGGACGACATCGAGCTGGAATTCAAGGGCCGCACGATCCGCTCGGGCGGCCACGGCTTCGTCGGCATCGGCCGCAAGCGGCTGCTCAACATCCTGCAGGCGCGCTGCGAGGAGCTGGGCGTGAAGCTGGTGTTCGACACCGAGGTCGAATCGGACGCCGCCTTCCCCGACGCCGACCTGATCATCGCCAGCGACGGCATCAACTCGAGGATCCGCAACCAGTACGCGGCGGTCTTCGCGCCGGACATCGTGACCCGCCCCAACCGCTACATCTGGCTGGGCACGAAGCGGCTGTACGACGCCTTCACCTTCGTGTTCGAGAAGACCGTGCACGGCTGGTTCCAGGCGCACATCTACAAGTTCGACGAGACCACCTCGACCTTCATCGTCGAGACGCCGGAGCAGGTCTGGAAGGCGCACGGCCTCGACCAGGCCGGCGTCGACGACTCGATCGCGTTCTGCGAACAGTTGTTCGCCGCCAACCTGCGCGGCGAGAAGCTGATGAGCAACGCACGCCACCTGCGCGGCTCGGCGTGGCTGAACTTCCAGCGCGTTCGTTGCGATCAGTGGTCGCACTTCAACGGCCGCGCGCACGTGGTGCTGATGGGCGACGCGGTGCACACCGCGCACTTCGCGATCGGCTCGGGCACCAAGCTGGCGATCGAGGACGCGATCGAGCTGACGCGCCAGTTCAAGCTGCACGGCGATTCGCGCGAGCAGATCGGCGACGTGCTGCAACGCTACCAGGCGCTGCGCAGCGTCGACGTGCTGCGGCTGCAGAACGCCGCGTGGAACGCGATGGAGTGGTTCGAGGTGGCCGGCGAGCGCTACGCCGACCAGCTGCCGCCCGAGCAGTTCATGTACTCGATGCTCACGCGCAGCCAGCGCATCAGCCACGAGAACCTGCGGCTGCGCGACGCGCGCTGGCTCGGCGGCTACGAACGCTGGTTCGCCGAGCGCGCCGGGCTCGAGCTGCCCGCCGCGCAGCCGGCGCCGCCGCCGATGTTCACGCCCTACACGGTGCGCGGCGTGACGCTGAAGAACCGCGTGGTCGTGTCGCCGATGGCGCAGTACTCGTGCGTCGACGGCCTGCCGGCCGACTACCACCTGGTGCACCTGGGCGCGCGTGCGCTCGGCGGCGCCGGGCTGGTGATGGCCGAGATGAGCTGCCCGAGCGCCGACGCACGCATCACCCCCGGCTGCCCCGGGCTGTGGCACGCGGCCCAGCGCGACGCCTGGAAGCGCATCGTCGATCACGTGCACGCCGCCACCGACGCGAAGATCGGCATCCAGCTCGGCCATGCCGGGCCCAAGGGCTCGACCAACGCGCCGTGGGACGGCGACGGCGCCGACCGGCCGCTGCCCGGCGGGGAGCAAGGCAACTGGCCGCTGATCTCGGCGTCGGCGCTGCCGTACCTGGAAGACGGCCGCGTGCCGCGCCCGATGACCCGCGCCGACATGGACCGCGTGTGCGCCGATTTCGTGCGCAGCACGCGGTTCGCGGCCGAGGCCGGCTTCGACTGGCTCGAGCTGCACTGCGCGCACGGCTACCTGCTGTCGGCGTTCATCTCGCCGCTGACCAACCGGCGCAGCGACGACTGCGGCGGCAGCCTCGCCAACCGACTGCGCTGGCCGCTGGAAGTGTTCGGCGCGATGCGCGCGGCCTGGCCCCAGCACCTGCCGATGTCGGTGCGCATCTCGGCGCACGACTGGGTCGAGGGCGGCATCACGCCGGAGGATGCGGTGCAGATCGCGCGCGCCTTCAAGGCGGCGGGCGCCGACATGATCGACTGCTCGTCGGGCCAGGTCAGCGCGGCGCAGCAGCCCACCTACGGCCGCATGTACCAGACGCCTTTTGCCGACCGCATCCGGCAGATGGCCGGCATCCCGACGATCGCGGTGGGCGCCATCAGCGAGGCCGACCACGTGAACAGCATCATCGCCGCCGGCCGCGCCGACCTGTGCGCCATTGCGCGGCCGCACCTGGCCAACCCGGCGTGGACGCTCGCCGAGGCGGCGAAGATCGGCTTCACGCCGGTCGCCTGGCCGAAGCAGTACCGCCAGGCCAAGGGCCAGATGGAGGCGATCTTCGCGCGCGAGAAGGCGCAGCAGGCGCAGCCGCAGGTCAGGGAGCCGGCCTGATGCAGCGCGCCGGCCGGCACGACCTCGCCCCGCCGCTCGACGCGCAGCGCATCGGCCTGGAAGCGCGCACCGGCCCCGACGACCACCTGTCGCTGAAGCTGTGGCTGCGGCTGCTGGCCTGCTCCACCGACATCGAGACCGAGATCCGCCGGCGGCTGCGCGCCGGCCACGGCATGACGCTGGCGCGCTTCGACTACCTGGCGCAGCTCGAGCGCCAGCCCGAGGGCCTGCGCATGAGCGCGCTGTCGCGCTGCCTGATGGTCACCGGCGGCAACGTCACCGGCCTGACCACCGAGCTCGAGAAGGCCGGCTGGGTGCGGCGCGAAGCCGATCCCGGCGACCGCCGCTCGTGGCGCGTGACGTTGACGCCCGCAGGCCGCAAGATCTTTCACACGGTTGCGGCGGAGCACGAGCGCTGGGTCGTCGAACTGCTCGGCGGCATCGGCGACGACGAGCGGCTGCAACTGTTCCGGCTGCTCGGCCGGCTGCGCACGCAGCTGCCGGCGCGGCACCGGCCGCAGGGCCAGGCGGCATGACGGCGATCGGCGCGCGGGCGCAGCGCAAGCACGCGCCGGCAACCCCGGGGCGCGCCCCTGCCTGCGCGGTCGGCCGCCGCCGGGCCGGCATGAGAACGCAATTGAACGAGCGGGACCGACGATGAGCGACACCACCTACCTCGAATGGCCGTTCTTCGAGCCGCGCCACGCCGAGCTGCAACGCGCGCTCGACGCCTGGGCGCAGGTGCACGTGCCGCAGGGCGCGCATGCCGACGTCGATGCCGAATGCCGCCGCCTGGTGGCCGAACTCGGCCGCGCCGGCTGGCTGCGCCACGCGGTCGCCGGCCAGGCTTACGGCGGCGCCGGCGAGGCGATCGACAGCCGCGCGCTGTGCCTGATCCGCGAGACGCTGGCGCGCCACTCGGGGCTGGCCGACTTCGCGTTCGCGATGCAGGGGCTGGGCTCGGGCGCGATCTCGCTGGCCGGCAGCGACGCGCAGCGCGCCGCGTACCTGAGCCGGGTGGCGCGCGGCGAGGCGATCGCCGCGTTCGCGCTGTCGGAGCCCGACGCCGGCTCCGACGTCGCGGCGCTGGCCTGCTCGGCGCACACCGAAGGCGACACCGTCGTGCTCGACGGCTGCAAGACCTGGATCAGCAACGGCGGCATCGCCGACTTCTACGTGGTGTTCGCGCGCGACGACCACGGCCCCGACACGCCCCGGCGCGGCGCGCGCGGCATCTCGGCCTACATCGTCGACGCCGGCACGCCGGGCTTCGCGGTGGCCGAGCGCATCGACGTGATCGCGCCGCACCCGCTGGCGCGGCTGCGCTTCGAAGGCTGCCGCGTGCCGGTGGCGCAGCGCATCGGCGCGGCCGGCGACGGCTTCAAGATCGCGATGCGCACGCTCGACGTGTTCCGCACCTCGGTCGCGGCCGCGGCGCTGGGCTTTGCGCGGCGCGCGCTCGACGAGGCGCTGCAGCGCGCGACGAAGCGGCGCATGTTCGAGCAGCGGCTGGCCGACTTCCAGCTGACCCAGGCCAGGCTCGGCCAGATGGCCGCCACCATCGACGGCGCCGCGCTGCTGACCTACCGCGCCGCCTGGCAGCGCGACCGCGGCGGCGACATCACGCGCGCGGCGGCGATGGCCAAGATGGCCGCCACCGAAGGCGCGCAGCAGGTGATCGACGCCGCGGTGCAGATCTTCGGCGGCCTGGGCGTGGTCAGCGGCCAGGCGGTGGAGAAGCTGTACCGCGAGATCCGCGCGCTGCGCATCTACGAAGGCGCCACCGAGGTGCAGCTGCTGATCATCGCGCGCGAGCTGCTCAAAGACCTGCCCGCCTGAGGGAGCCCACCATGGCCAGCGCCCACGTCGACACCTTCGCCCGCGACCGCCTGCCGCCGCCCGAGGCATTGCCCGAGATCCTGCTCGACCAGCCGTTCCTGCGCTTCCCCGACACGCTGAACTGCGCCGGCGAGCTGCTCGACCGCCATGTGGCCGAAGGGCACGGCGCCCGAGCGTGCCTGCGCACGCCCGAGGGCACGGCCTGGAGCTACGCCGAGCTGCAGGACCGCGCCAACCGCATCGCGCAGGTGCTGGTGCACGAGATGGGGCTGGTGAGCGGCAACCGCGTGCTGCTGCGCGCGCCCAACAACCCGATGATGGCGGCCTGCTGGTACGGCGTGGTCAAGGCGGGCGGCATCGCGGTGGGCAGCATGCCGCTGCTGCGCGCGGCCGAACTGAAGCAGATCATCGACAAGGCGCAGATCAGCCACGCGCTGTGCGACCTGCGGCTGATCGACGAGCTGCGCGCGGCGGCGGCCGGCTGCCCGACGCTGCGGCAGATCCGCTGCTTCCGCGACGACGGCCCCGACGGGCTCGAGGCGGCGATGGCACGCCACGACGGCCGCTTCGCCAACGTCGCCACTGCGGCCGACGACGTGTGCCTGATCGCCTTCACCTCGGGCACCACCGGCAAGCCCAAGGGCACGATGCACTTCCACCGCGACGTGATGGCCGCCTGCGCCTGCTGGCCGGCGCAGGTGCTGCGCGCGCAGGCCGACGACGTGTTCATCGGCAGCCCGCCGCTGGCCTTCACCTTCGGCCTGGGCGGGCTGCTGCACTTCCCGATGAGCGTGGGCGCGTCGGCGGTGCTGGTCGAGCGGGTGTCGCCGCCCGAGCTGCTCGACGCGGTGCTGAAGACCGGCGCGACGGTGCTGTTCACCGCGCCGACCTCGTACCGCGCGATGGCACTGGCGCAGCCCGGCGGCCGGCTGCCGCCGAACCGGCTGCGCAAGTGCGTGTCGGCCGGCGAGGCGCTGCCGGCGGCCACGCGCGCGCTGTGGAAGGCGGCCAGCGGCATCGAGATCATCGACGGCATCGGCTCGACCGAGCTGCTGCACATCTTCATCAGCGCCGACGAGCACGAAGCCCGCGCGGGCGCCACCGGCAAAGTGGTACCGGGCTATGTCGCCTGCATCATGGATGCCGAAGGCCGCCCGCTGCCGCCGGGGCAGGTGGGCGCGCTCGCGGTCAAGGGCCCCACCGGCTGCAAGTACCTGGACGATCCGCGCCAGGCGATCTACGTGCGCGACGGCTGGAACTACACCGGCGACGCCTACCGGCTCGACGACGACGGGTACTTCCACTTCCAGTCGCGCACCGACGACCTGATCGTCTCGGCCGGCTACAACATCGGCGGCCCCGAGGTCGAGGAGGCGCTGCTGCGCCACCCGGCGGTGGCCGAGTGCGGCGTGATCGGCGTGCCCGACGCCGAGCGCGGCCAGATCGTCAAGGCCTTCGTCGTGCTCAAGAGCGGCCATGCGCCCGGCGACGCGATGGTGCAGGCGCTGCAGGCGCACGTGAAGCAGACGATCGCGCCCTACAAGTACCCGCGCGCGGTCGAGTTCCGCGCGTCGCTGCCGCGCACCGAGACCGGCAAGCTGCAGCGCTTCAAGCTGCGCGCCGGCGGCTGAGGGCGTGTGAACGAATCCGACACCCCCGATCAACCGGCTGCGGGCACTCGCCGCCCAGCTCTGACCAAACCGAAGCGGAGCCCCCGATGAGCAAGCAACTGCTGCAACCCGCCGCCTGGCGCCGGCCCAAGGGCTATGCCAACGGCGTCGCGGCGCGCGGATTGACCGTCAGCGTCGCCGGCATGATCGGCTGGGACGCGGACGAGCGCTTCGTCGGCGACCGCCTCGCCGACCAGGCTCGCCAGGCGCTGGCCAACGTGGTCGCGGTGCTGGCCGAGGCCGGCGCCAGGCCCGAACACATCGTGCGCATGACCTGGTACCTGACCGACAAGCGCGAGTACCAGGAGCAGGTGCGCGAGATCGGCGCCGCCTACCGCGAGCTGATCGGCGACTTCGGCGTGGCGATGACCGCGGTGCAGGTGGCGGCGCTGATGGAGGACCGCGCCAAGATCGAGATCGAGGTCACCGCCGTCGTGCCCGATTGAGGGCGCTGCGCCGGCCGCGCAGGCTCGGGGCAGCGCGGCGTCTTGCCGGGCGCCGGCGGCGCCAGCCGCCGCGCTCAGCCGGCCTTGGGCGGCGCCTGCGCAGGGGCCTGCTTCGGAATGCCGTCGTACCAGTGCTCCGGCAGCACGATCTTGGCGTGCGACGGGTCGCTCAGGTAGTGCGGCGACATGATCTGCACCCCTTGCTCGTTGAACACGTCCTGCACGTTGGCGTGCAGCTGGCTCATGACCTCGGCGCGCGGCAGCGGCTGCTCGGGGACGGCCTGGCACACCAGCCGGTACTCCGGATAGAAGTCCGACAGCTTCACCTGGAACACCAGCGGCGCCGGGTCCATCAGCACGCCCGGCGTGCGCCGCGCCGCCTCGGCCAGCATCACGTTCACCTGGCGCCACGGCGTGTCGTAGCCGATGGTCACGGTGGTGTCGACGATGAAGCCCCGGCCCTTGACGGTGCGCGAGTAGTTGCCCGTCACCGCGCCCAGCACCTGCGAGTTCGAGATCGTCAGCTCCTGGCCCATGCCGGTGCGGATGCGGGTGGTGAAGGCGCCCAGGTTCGTCACGGTGCCTTCGCTGTCGCCGATGCGCACGTACTCGCCTTCGCGGAAGGCACGGGTGTAGGTCAGGATCAGCCCGCTGGCCAGTTGGCCGACGAGGTTCGACGCGCCCAGCGACAGCATCAGGCCCACCAGCACCGACAGGCCCCTGAAGGCCTCGGTGCCGGAGCCCGGCAGGTACGGATAGGCCATGACCAGCGCGAACAGCCACACCGTGCCGATGCACAGCTTGGCGGTGATCAGCGCCACGTCGGCGCCCAGCCAGCTCAGTTTGACCTGGCCGGCGGCGACCTTGCCGAAGAAGCCGCGCAACACGCTCGTCAGCAGCCACGCCAGCCAGAAGATCAGCGCCGCGGCCAGCAGGTCGGGGATCGCACGCGCGATCGCCAGCGCGAAGCGGCCCAGCATGCCGAACAGGAAACCGTTGAGCTGTTCGCCCCACGGGCGGGTGTAGGGGAACTGCGCCAGCGAGGTGCTCAGCCACTTGTAGACCAGCAGCAGCGCGAGCGACCAGTGCAGCAGCATCAGCAGCCAATGCTCGAATCGCAGCAGGCCCTCGCGCTGCACGATGTCCACGCCGCCGACGCGCAGCCGGTCGGCATGCGCCAGCGTCTTGCCCGTTATCCAGGCCTCGATGCGCCGGCGCGCCCGGCGCAACAGCCACAGCAGCAGCAGCATCACCGCGCCCGCCCCCAGCGCCACCGCGCTCGAGATCAGCAGCGAGCGCAGGTCGCGCGCCTCGCGCGATTCGTCGATCGCCCGCTGCAGCACCTGCGCGGCCTGCGCAGCGGCGGCGCGCGCGGCGGCCGGCGTGCGCTCCTCGGTGTCGTCGGGAATGACCGCGAACATCAGCGTGCCGTCGATGCGCACCAGCACGCCTTCGGCGACCTCGATCGTCTGCACCGCCAGCGTGCCGCCGCGGCGCAGCGCCCTGTCGATGCGCGCCTCGCCTTCGGCGGCACGCGCCGCCGGCGCGATGCCGAACAAGCTGGCGCGCAGCGTGATGACGTCGCGGTTCATGACCTCGATCCGCGCGGGGGCCGGCGCCACCGTGGCGCCCGGCTGCGCTGCCAAGGCGGCCAGCGACGGCGGCACCGAGGCCGCAGCCTGCTGTGCCGGGGCCGGGGCCGGGGCCGGGGCCTGCTGCGGCGCCGTCGCGCGCGCATCCTGTGCCGCTGCCGGCGCCATCAACCCGGCGAGCGCCAACAGCGCGCACCCCAGCACGACCGGCCACGCCGGCAGACGCAATACCCTGGCCATCTGACGGTCCTCGCCCGGTTGTCGATCGGTTGGGCCGCGAGTCTACCCAAGCCGCACATCCGGGAACGCGGCCGGGCCGGGCCGCGGCCCGCCATCGATGGCGGCAGCGGTGCAGGCCCCGTGCGCCCGGTGCCGGCGTCCGCATATGGATGAATTGTTGCGATACATCCGCGATCGGCCTATGCTGAAGCCATGACTGCGATCGCCCGGCCTGCGGCCGAAGACGTCGACCTGGCCAGCCCGGCCGCCGCCGCGGCGGCGCTGCGCACCTTCTGGCGGCTGGCCGAGGCCTGGGGCTTGAGCGTGCCCGAACAGATGGCGCTGCTGGGCGTCGGCCGCAGCCGGCTGTACCAGTGGAAGCAGGGGCGTGTGGGCGCGCTCGACCGCCACGTGCTCGAGCGCCTGAGCTACCTGTTCGGCATCTACGCGGCGCTGCGGCTGCTGCTGCCCGAGCCCGGGCGCGCCGATGCCTGGCTGCGCCGGCCGAATGCGGCGCCGCTGTTCAACGGCCAGTCGGCGCTGCAGCGCATGCTCGGCGGCCAGGTCGCCGACCTGTACGTGGTGCGCCAGTACCTCGACGCGCAGCGCGGCGGCAAGTCGTGACCCGGCCGGCTGCCGCCCTGCGGGCCGCACCGGCCGACCCGCAGCGCATCGGCGTGCACGACACGCAGTGGAGGCCCTGCTTTCGGCTGATCGCGTCGCGCTTCCCCACCGTGGGCCTGTACGACGAAATCGCCGACCCGGCCGACCTCGACGTCGTGTTCGCGATCGAGGCGCTGACCAACCCGCGCATCCGCGACGAACTGGGCCAGATCGGGCTGGTGCCGCCCGCGCAGCGCATCAGCGGCCCGGGCAGCACGCCGATCATGGCGGCCTTCACCCACCTGAACCCCGAGGGCTCGCGCTTTTCCGACGGCAGCTGGGGCGTGTACTACGCGGCGCAGGCGCTGGACACGGCGATCGCCGAGGTCAGCCACCACCGCGCCGTGTTCCTGGCGCGCACCGCCGAGCCGCCGATCGACATCGACCTGCGGCTGATCACCGCCACGCTGCAGGCGCCGCTGCACGACCTGCGGCCGCTGGCCCGCAGCGCGCCGGCGCTGTTCGACCCAAACGACTACGCCGCCGGGCAGGCGCTGGCGCGCGCGCTGCGCACGGCCGGCAGCGCCGGCGTGCTGTACCCGAGCGTGCGCCACGCCGGCGGCGCGTGCGCCGGCGTGTTCCGCCCGAACGCGCTGGCATCGGCCCGCGCTGCCGCGCACATTGCGCTGCACTGGGACGGGCAGCGCATCACCCACTGGTACGAGAAGCGCGCACCCCGGCCGCTGGGATGAGAGCGCCCCCAGGGCCGGGCTGCACCCAGCCCGCCCCCGCGGGGGGTCGAGGAAACTCGGGGCGGCCCGGCGTTTCCTTGAACGCCCGGGCATCCAAGGCGCGGCAGCGGGCGATGCGCGGGCGCTTGCCGGCCGCCATCACCGACGGCTCACCCACCAATCCCTGTTGGCGGCGAGCGCGCGAGCCGTCTTGTCGAGCCACTCCCGTGCGTCGTCTTCGCGCAGGAAGACGCCGCGCAGCAGTCCGGCGGGGCCGGCGCCTCGCAGTGCGGTGTTGCACAACTCGATCTGGCCGCGGTTGACCACGTAGGCCTTCGGCAGCGCGCGCATGGCCGGCGTCAGGCATGGGTAGGTCGCGGCTGACGCGGCAGCAGGATCACAACAGAGGATTGCTTGGTCGAGCCGGGTCAGAAGCCCCTTCGCCTGCCGGTCGGCGGCAGCACGGAGCGCGCACAGCGCGATCTGCGGGACGATGCGCGGCAGCAGCAGACCGCCATGCACCGCCGTGGCGATGCCGTCGTTTCCAATCTGGATCACAGATTCGGCTGTGCCGCACTCGATCGTGTCCATGCCCCGCTCCTGCTGCCGCCCGCTGCGCCCGGCCGGCCGTCAGCCGCGTTTGCGCCACCAGTCCTGGTTGGCGGCGATCGCTGCGATATTCTGGACCAGCCACGCCCGCGCCTCGGCTTCGCTGAAGAAGGCCCGGCGCAGCAGCCCCGCCGCACCGGCGCCGCGCATCAGGGCGTCGCACAACTCGACCTGCGCGGGGCTGATCACGAACGCGGCCGGCAGCGCGCGCACCTGCGCCGGCAGATCGCGGTAGGCCGCCATCATCGAGGCCGGGTCGCAGCACACCGCCGCCATGTCGACGCGGCTGAGCAGCCCCCTCGCCTGCCGCTCGGCCCCGGCCTGCATGGCGCGCGCCGCGAGCCGCGGGAAGTTCTCCGGCAACAGCAGGCCGCTGTACACCGTCGTGCAGATGCCGTCGTCGTCCACCCGCATCGAGCAGGCACCCGTGCCGCATTCGATCGTGTCCATGCCCCATCCCGCCGTTGTTGTTGCGCCGCGCACGTCGAGGTGGGTCCGCCGGCTTGCACCGGCCCGCCGCCGCGAACGCAACCGGCCATGCGATACCTGGCGCCTGCCGCGGCCGACTCCACCCGCCCGAATGCCGCAGAGGCCCCAATCTAGCGGTCGGTTCCCCCGGGCACTGATCTGGGCGGGCGCCGGATTGTTATAGGGCGATAAGCACCGCGCGTGCGGCGGCGCTCCCGTCGGCATGTGCGCGGCCGGTACGGCACGGAGCCGGCACCGCACGCCTTGTCGCCGCCGCCGCCGGGCAGCCAGGCGCGCAAGCGCTGCCCCTGTCGCACAAGGCGCTGCCCTTCGGCACCTGGGTGGTCGTGACCAATGTCGGCAACGGCAAGAGCGTCAAGCTGCGCGTCAACGACCGTGTGCCTACCCAGGGCCGACCGCATCGACGACGTGTCCTATGCCGCTGCGCGCCGGCTCGGCTTCGTGCACGCGGGCCTGACCGAGGCCAAGCTGGAAGCGGCCGGCACGGCACCGAAGCAGTAGCCGCGATCGAAGCCCGGGCGGGCTCAGCGGTCGAGGGTGCGGCGCGCCCGGGCCGGCGCAGCGCGCACGCTCAGCGCCCGCTCCAGTTGGGCGCGCGCTTCTCGACGAAGGAGGAACGACCCTCCTTCGCGTCCTCGGTCAGCGCCAGCGTCATGATCTGCGTCTCGAGGAAGCTGATCGACTGCTCGAAGCTCATGTCGAAGGCGGCGCGCATCATCACCTTGCCGCGGCGCAGCGCGGTCGGCGACTTGTTCACGACGCGCTGCACCAGCCAGTCGGTCTTGGCATCCAGTTCGCCGGCCGGCGCCACGTGGTTGACCAGGCCGATCTCGGCCGCGCGGCGCGCGTCGATCGGCTCGCCGGTCAGGCACAGCTCGGCGATGTGGCGCGGCGCGCACAGGTGCTGCAGCACCGCCAGCACCTGCGCCGGAAAGAGGCCGATCTTGACCTCGGGCAGGCCGAAGCTCGCGTGCTCGGCCGCCACCGCCAGGTCGCACATCGCCATGAAGCCCATGCCGCCGGCCAGGCAGTGGCCGTTGACGCGCGCGATCAGCGGCAGCGATGTCGTCTGCGCATAGCGCAGCAGGTCGGCGAACTCGGCGTGCGGCTGCGACGGGTCGAACTGGAACGAGCCCGAACCCTTGGCCAGGTCGGCGCCGGCACAGAAGGCCTTGTCGCCGGCGCCGGTGAGCACCACCGCGCGCACCGCGGGGTCCTGGTGCGCCTGCTCCAGCCCGCGGCGGATGCCCTGCAGCACCGCGCTGTTCATCGCGTTGCGCTGCGCCGGGCGGTCGATGGTCAGCCACAGCGCGTGGCCGCGCTGGTCGATCTTCAGTTCGTCGCTCATGACAGCCCCTTGTCCGGTGGGTACACCGGCCGATCCCCCGTGGGGATGCGGGCCGGCTTGGGAGCGGCCCGGCGCTCGGCCCGCTCCGGCAACAGGTGACGCCGGCCCATCACCGGCCCTTGAACTGCGCGGGCCGCTTGGCCAGGAAGGCGGCGACGCCTTCGCGGTGATCTTCGGTGTCCATCGCCTGCGCCTGCAGCAGCGCCTCGAGCTCGAGCTGCTCGGCCAGCCCGTTGCCGGATCCGGCGGCGAAGGCCTGCTTGACCAGATCATAGGCGCGCGTGGGCATCTGCGCCATCTTGCGCGCGGTGGCCAGCGCCTCGGGCATCAGCCGGTCGTCGGCATGCACCTTCCACACCAGCCCGTACCGCAGCGCGTCGGCGGCCGAGATCTTTTCGGCCAGCAGCGCCAGCGCACGCGCGCGCACGTCGCCCGCCATGCGCGGCAGGAACCAGGTGCTGCCGCAATCGGGCACCAGCCCGATGCGCGTGAAGGCCTGCAAGAAGGTGGCCGATTCGCCCGCGAGCACGATGTCGCAGGCCAGCGCCAGGCTCATGCCGGCGCCGGCGGCCGCGCCGTTGACCGCCGCGACGATCGGCTTCGGGAACTGGCGCATCGCCAGCACGATCGGGTGGTAGCGCTCGCGCAGGCTCTGCGCCACGTCCAGCGGGCCGTCGCGCATCGCGCCGGCCGCCAGATCGGCGCCGGCGCAGAAGCCCCGGCCGGCGCCGGTGAGCAGCAGCGCGCGCACCGCCGCGTCGGCCTTGGCGCACGCCAGGCCGTCGCGCAGGCCGGCGAGCAGCGCGTCGTCGAGCGCGTTCAGCACCGCCGGCCGGTTCATCGTCAGCGTCGCGACACCGGCTTCGGCGGCGTACAGCACGGCGGCTTCACTCATCGTCTTCGTCTCCTCATTGCGCGTCAGGCGGCGTCGGGCTCGATGCGCAGCAGCAGCCGCCCCGGCGCCACCTGCGTGCCGACGGCGGCGCCGAGCTCGGCCACGGTGCCGGCCAGCGGCGCGACGATGCGATGTTCCATCTTCATCGCCTCGATCGCCAGCACGAATTCGCCCTTGGCCACGCGCTGCCCCGGCTGCACCGCCAGTTGCACCAGCGCGCCGTGCATGCGGCTGACGATCGCGCCGTCGCCGCCGCCGTCGCGGCCGCGCGGGGGCGCGTCGCTCAGGTCTTCGAAGGCTTCGCAGACGCCCTCGACCTGCGCCCAGCCGCTGCGGCCGTCGCCGCTGAGCTGCACGCTGCCTTCGGCGCCGTCGATCGCGAAGCGTGCGCCGACGCCGTCGTCGGCGAGCACCTCGACCTCGTGGCGCTCGTCGCCGAGCGTGACCTGCACCGCTTCGCCGGCGGCGTAGGCCAGGCGCAGCGCGAGCGTGGCCTCGCCCACGCGCAGCCGCAGCGGCGTCTCGCGCCGCCCGGCAGAACTCCACAGCGCCAGCGGGCCGAAGGCGCGCGCGCGCCGGTGCAGCAGCAGCGCGGCCACCACCGCCGCCCAGCGCCCGCCCGCGGCCGGCGCCGCCCAGCCGGCGCTGTCGCGCTCGAGCCAGTGGGTGCACAGCCGCGCCTGCGCGAAAGCCGGCGCACGCAGCGCCTGCAGCAGGTAGTCGCGGTTGGTGCGCAACCCGAGCACGGCGCTGCGCTCGAGCGCGCGCAGCAGCCGGGCGCGCGCCTGTTCGCGGTCGACGCCGAAGGCGACGAGCTTGGCGATCATCGAGTCGTAGTACGGCGGGATCGTCGGCCGCTCGGCCAGCCCGTGGTCGATGCGCACGCCGTCGCCCGCCGGCAGCTGCCAGTGCGTGATTGCACCGGCCTGCGGTGCGAAACCGCCGAACGCGTCCTCGGCGCACAGCCGCGCCTCGATCGCGTGGCCGCGCGGGCGGATGTCGCCCTGCGCCAGCGGCAGCGGCTCGCCGCGCGCGACGCGCAGCTGCCATTCGACCAGGTCGAGCCCGGTGACGGCCTCGGTCACCGGGTGCTCGACCTGCAGCCGCGTGTTCACCTCGAGGAACGAGAAGCTGCCGTCGGGCGCGAGCAGGAACTCCACCGTGCCGGCGCCGACGTAGCCGACCGCGCGCACGAGCTTCACCGCGGCCTCGCCCATCGCGGCGCGCAGCGCATCCGGCAGGCCCGGCGCCGGCGCCTCCTCGAGGATCTTCTGGTGCCGGCGCTGCGTCGAGCAGTCGCGCTCGCCCAGGTACAGCGCGCCGCCGTGTGCATCGCCGAAGACCTGAACCTCGACGTGGCGCGCATCGTCGACCAGCCGCTCCATCAGCAGCTCGCCGCTGCCGAACGACGATTGCGCCTCGGCGCGCGCCGCTTCCAGCAGCTGCTGCAGCGCTTCGACGTCGGTCACGTCGCGGCAGCGGCGCATGCCGCGGCCGCCGCCGCCGGCCGCGGCCTTGATCATCAGCGGCGCACCGATGCGCCGCGCCTCGGCCACCAGCGTGTCCAGGTCCTGCTGCGGCCCGGCATAGCCCGGCAGGCAGGGCACGCCGATGCGCAGCGCCAACTGCTTGGCCGCCAACTTGTTGCCGAGCGCGTCGATCGCCTCGGGGCCGGGCCCGACGAACACGATGCCCGCCGCGCGGCAGGCGCGCGCGAAGCCGGCGTTCTCCGCCAGGAAGCCGTAGCCCGGATGCACGGCACCGGCGCCGCTGCGCCGGCAGGCGTCGAGCACGCGCTCGATGTCGAGGTAGCTGTCGCGCGCCGGCCCGGCGCCGATGCGCAGCGCCGTGTCGGCCTGCTGCACGTGGCGCGCGTCGCGGTCGGCGTCGGAGTACACCGCCACCGTGCGCAGGCCGAGCGCGCGCGCACTGCGGAACACGCGGCAGGCGATCTCGCCGCGGTTGGCAACGAGGACGGTGTCGAACATCGGCGTTCAGCCCTGCCTCGGCATGATGCCCATCGTCTTGGCGATGATGCCCATCATCACCTCGTCGGCGCCGCCGCCGATCGAGCCCAGGCGCGAGTCGCGCCACGCGCGGTTGACGCGCGTCTCCTCGATGTAGCCCATGCCGCCCCAGAACTGCAGGCACCAGTCGGCCACGTCACGCGCGACCCGCGCGCACTTGAGCTTGCACATCGACGCGAGTTGGGTCACGTCGTGGCCGGCCACGTACAGCGCCACCGCCTTGTGGAACAGCGCGCCGACCGCCTCGACCTCGGTCGCCAGCTCGGCCAGCTTGAAGTAGATGTACTGGTTCTCGAGCAGCGGCTTGCCGAAGGCGATGCGCTCGCGCAGGTAGTCGATCGTCTCCTGGATGATCTCGTGGTTCTTGCGCCAGCCGGCCGCCGCCCACAGCCGTTCCTCCTGGAACTGCTGCATCTGGTAGGTGAAGCCCATGCCTTCCTCGCCGATGCGAAAGCGTTGCGGCACGCGCACGTTGTCGAAGTGCAGCTGCGCGGTGTCGGACGAGTTCATGCCCGCCTTCTTCAGCTTGCGCGCGACCTCCACGCCCTTGGTCTTCATCGGCACGCAGATCAGCGTCTTGTTGCGGTGCGCCGAGCCGCCTTCGGAAGTGTTGGCGAGCACGCAGCACCAGTCGGCCTGGGTGCCGCTGGTGGTCCACATCTTGCCGCCGTTGATCACGTAGTCGCCGCCGTCCTTGCGCGCGCTGGTCTTGATCGACGCCACGTCGGAGCCGGCGCCGACCTCGGACACGCCCAGACAGGCGACGTAGTCGCCGCTGATCGACGGCGCGAGGAACTCCTTGCGCACTTCGTCGGAGCCGAAGCGCGCCAGCGCCGGCGTGGCCATGTCGGTCTGCACGCCGATCGCCATCGGCACGCCGCCGCAACGGATCGCGCTCAAGCCCTCGGCGAAGGCCGCGGCGTAGCTGTAGTCGAGCCCCTGGCCGCCGTATTCGACCGGCTTGTTCACGCCCAGGAAGCCGAGCTTGCCCATCTTGCGGAACAGCTCCTTCGCCGGGAAGATCTCCGCCTTCTCCCATTCGTCAACGTGCGGGTTGATCTCGGCTTCGCAGAACTTCTTCAGCGAATCCTGCAGCGCGATGTGGTCTTCGGTGTAGATGGTCGGTTGCATGTTGATTGCCTCAAGGTCTGGCGACGCCGAACTGCATCGGCCGCAGCACGCGCGCATCGGCCTGGCGGCAGATGTCGAAGGCCAGGCCGAGCACGCGGCGGGTGTCGCGCGGGTCGATCACGCCGTCGTCGAGGTTGCGCCCGCTGGTGTAGAAGGCGTCGGACTGGCGGTCGAAGTTGTGGATGATCCTCTGCTCGAGCGAGCGCAGCTGCGCTTCGTCGACCGGCACGCCGCGGCGCTTGGCGCCGCCCTCGGCGACGATGCGCATCGTCAGCGCCGCCTGCTCGCCGCCCATCACCGCGGTGCGCGCGTTCGGCCAGCTGAACACGAAGCGCGGGCCGTAGGCGCGGCCGCACATGCCGTAGTTGCCGGCGCCGAAGCTCGCGCCGCACATCAGCGTGATGCTCGGCACCGTGGCGTTAGCCACCGCCTGGATCATCTTCGAGCCGTGCTTGATCATGCCGGCCTGCTCGCTGCTCTTTCCCACGATGTAGCCGGTGGTGTTCTGCAGGTACAGCAGCGGGATGCCGGCCTGGCAGCAGCCGTGGATGAAGTGCGTGGCCTTGGTGGCGCCGGCCGGGTCGATCGGGCCGTTGTTGGTGATGATGCCCACGGGCATGCCGTACAGCGCCGCGTGCCCGCAGGGCGTGCCGGGGCCGTAGTCGGCGCCGAACTCGGTGTACTCCGAGCGGTCGGCGATGCGCGCGATCACCTCGCGCATGTCCACCGGCGTGCGGAAGTCCAGCGGCATCACGCCGGCCAGCTCGTCGCTCGGGTACAGCGGCTCGAGCGCGGGGTCGGCGTCGATGGCGCTGGCCGGGCCCAGCGGGCCCCATTGCAGCCGCTGCATCAGCTCGCGCGCGATGCGCAGCGCATCGGCGTCGTCCTCGGCGATGTACTCGCCCAGGCCCGACACCGCGGTGTGCATCTCGGCGCCGCCGAGCTCCTCGTCGGTGGCGACTTCGCCGGTGGCCGCCTTCAGCAGCGGCGGCCCGGCGAGGAAGGCCTTGGCGCGGCCGCGCACCATGATCACGTAGTCCGACAGCCCCGGCATGTACGCGCCGCCCGCGGTGGACGAGCCGTGCACCACGCCGACCACCGGGATGCCCGCGGCCGACAGCCGCGCCAGGTTGTAGAACAGCTTGCCGCCGCCGATGAAGCCCTCGACCTTGTACTGCAGCAGGTTGGCGCCGGCCGATTCGATCAGCTGCACGAAGGGCAGCTTGTTCTCGAGCGCGATCGCCTGCGCGCGCAGGATCTTGTCGCCGCCCATGCGCTGGATCGCGCCGGCGTCGATGCCGGCGTCGTTGACGGTGACGACGCAGCGCGTGCCGCTGATCGTGCCGATGCCGGCGATCACGCCGCCGCCGGGCACGCTCTTGTCCGGATCCTCGACGTCGACCAGCCAGCCGGCCAGCGACGTGAGCTCGAGCCACGGCGCGCCCGCATCGAGCAGCCGCGCCAGCCGCTCGCGCGGCAGCAGCTGGCCGCGCTTGTCGAACAGCGGCCGCGCCCGGGCCGACGCCGCGGCCGCGCGCGCCTCGAGCTCGCGCAGCCGCGCCACCAGCGCCAGCATGCCGCGCCGGTTGGCGGCAAAGGCGGCGCCCGAAACGTCGACGCCGGAAGCGATTCGCGCCACGGAATTCTTACTGAGTGGAATTGCAATATCTTCAAGGCTCGGCATCCGACCGTCAAGCGGCCGCCGCCGATGGTCATGGAAAACCACTAGGCGACGGCCCGCATGCTTGACGCCATCGGCACCGCATCTATACTGAATCGCGTTCATTACAGGCCCCCGATGACCCCCCTGCCCCGCCGCCGCAAGGCCGTGCGTCGCGCCGAGATCCTGGACGCTGCGCGCGCCGTGTTCCTGGCGCAGCCCTACGGGCAGGCGTCGGTCAACCAGATCGCGGCACGCGCCGGCTGCGTGGTCGGCACGATCTACGGCTACTTCGAGGGCAAGCGCGACCTGTTCGATGCGGTGCTGACCGACTTCTACGACCGGCTGATCGCCGACATCGAGCCGAAGTTCGCGGTGCTACACGGCACCGAGGACCGGCTGCGCTTCCTGGTGGCGCGGCACCTGCAGATCACGGTCGACGATGCGCCGTGGCTGCGCGTGCTCGGCCGCGAGGCCAAGGACGGCGCCGGCTACTTCGGCTCGAGGCTGCACCAGCTGAACCGGCGCTACGCGCAGTTCCTGACGCGCACGCTCGACGACGGCATCGCGCGCGGCGAGTTGCGCGCCGACCTGGACCCGCAGCTCGCGCGCGACCTGGTCTTCGGCGGTCTCGAACACTGGGTGTGCAACACCGTCGGCCGCGGCCGGCCGCGCGACACGGCGGCCGCCGCGCACGCGGTCACGCGCATGCTGCTCGACGGCTGGCGCGCCGCACCGGCGCCGCGCGGCGACCCGGCGCTGCGCAGCCTCGAGCAACGGCTGAGCGCGCTCGAGAACCGGCTCGAAGGCCGCGGCACCGCGAAGGCGCGCCGGCCCGCCAAGGAGGCGACGACATGACGAACGAACGCAGCGTGCGCATCGGCAGCGCCTCGGGCTTCTGGGGCGACACCGCGTCGGCCGCGCCCGCGCTGGTGCGCGGCGGCAACGTCGAGTACCTGGTGTTCGACTACCTGGCCGAGGTCACGATGTCGATCCTGGCCGCGCAGAAGGCCAAGGACGCCAACGCCGGCTACGCGACCGATTTCGTGCACGTCACGATGAAGGCGCTGCTGCCCGAGCTCAAGGCCCGGGGCATCCGCGTGGTCGCCAACGCCGGCGGCGTCAACCCGATCGCCTGCCGCGACGCGCTCGCGAAGGTGGCGGCCGATCTCGGCATCGAGCTGTCGATCGGCGTCGTGCTCGGCGACGACCTGAGCGCGCGCGCCGACGAGTTCCGCGGCCGCGGCATCACCGAGATGTTCAGCGCCACGGCCTTCCCGCAGCGCACCGCGAGCATCAACGCGTACCTGGGCGCGCTGCCGATCGCGCGCGCGCTCGACGCCGGCTGCGAGGTGGTGATCACCGGGCGCTGCGTCGATTCGGCGGTGACGCTGGGCGTGCTGGTGCACGAGTTCGGCTGGGACAGCGGCGACTACGACCGCCTGGCACAGGGCTCGCTCGCCGGCCACCTGGTGGAATGCGGCGCGCAGTGCACCGGCGGCCTGTTCACCGACTGGGAAGTCGTGCCCGACTGGGACGTGATCGGCTTCCCGATCGTCGAGGCCCGCGCCGACGGCCGCTTCGTGGTCACCAAGGTCGAAGGCAGCGGCGGCCTCGTGAGCCCGGCCACGGTGGCCGAGCAGATGCTCTACGAGATCGGCGACCCGCGCGCCTACCACATGCCCGATGTCGCCTGCGACTTCACCGGCGTGCGCTTCGAGCAGACGGGGCCCGACCGCGTGCTCGTGTCCGGCGCGAAGGGCCGGCCGCCGACCGACACCTACAAGGTCAGCGCCACCTTCATGGACGGCTTTCGCAACACGGCCTTCCTGACGATCGCCGGCGAGCAGGCGGCGGCGAAGGCGCGGCGCACCGGCGAGGCGCTGTTCAAGCGGATCGCGCGCATGCTCGCCGAAGCGGGCCTGCCCGCGTTCGCCGAGCAGCGCGTCGAGGTCATCGGCGCCGAGGACATGTACGGCGCGCATGCACGGCCGAGCTCGCGCGAGGTGGTGCTGAAGATGGCGGTGAAGACGCCGTCGAAGGCGGCAGCGGAACTGTTCGCACGCGAGTTCGCCGCATCGGCGACGTCGATGGCGCCCGGCACCACCGGCCTGGTCGGCGGCCGGCCGACGCCGGTGCCGGTGATCCGGCTGTTCTCGTTCCTGATCCCGAAGCGCGAAGTGCCGGTGGCGCTGTGCATCGGCGACGCCGAGGTGCCGGTCGCGATCCCCACCGACGGCGGCTTCGACGCGCGCACGCTCGGCCCGGCGCTGCGCTACGGCAGCGCGCCGGCCTTCGAGGGCTTCGACAGCGTGCCGCTGATCCGCCTGGCGCACGGCCGCTCGGGCGACAAGGGCGACAAGGCCAACATCGGCATCATCGCGCGCAGGCCCGAGTACCTGCCGCTGCTGAACCATTGGCTGACGCCCGAGCGCGTGGCCGCGCACTTCGCGCACAACCGGCCGAGCCGCGTCGAGCGCTTCGACCTGCCGGGCACGAACGCGATCAACTTCCTGCTGCACGACGTGCTCGGCGGCGGCGGCATGGCGTCGCTGCGCACCGACAACCTGGCCAAGTGCTACTGCCAGGTGCTGCTGTGCATGGAAGTGCCGGTGCCGGGCGACGTTGCGCTGTGAGTCGCTGCCGACTGCCCGCGCGATGCGGCGCGCTGGCCGCCGGATGCCGGCGTCCCAGCCCGCCGGCCCGTTGCCGCGCCGTCGCCGATCGACACGCCGCCATGAGAAACGCGGCATGATCTACGTTCGCGGCCACGCGCCCGCGCACATCCACGTGCTGGGTCACGGCGGCGCGGCCGAAGTGCTGATCGGCCCGCTGGCGCTGCGGGCGGTGCGCGGGCCGCGCGGCAACGCGCAGGTTCGCAAGGTGATGCAGATCGCGGCGGGCCGGCAGGCCGAACTGCGGCAAGCGCGGAGGAAGCACCATGGCCAAACCGAATGACGACGTCGGCGACGTGCAGATCGCCGCGGCGCGCGCGGCCGGCGCACGCAGCCTGCGGGCCGCGCGTGCGATCGCAGCCCGCTGCCTGCCCGAGCGCGACCGGGTCGAGATCGACTTGGCATCGGGCTGGAGCGTCCAGGTTCCGCGAGCCTTCTCGGCGCGCCTGGCCGGCGCCACGCGCGAGGCATGCGAACGCATCGAGGTCGTGGATTCGGGCCTGGGCCTGCACCGGCCGGCGATCGACGAGGACTGGTACGTGCCGGCCGTGATCGAGGCCCTGGCCGTGCCGGGCGCGACATAGGGCGGCGGGCGGCACACCATGGCGATCGACGTCACCAAGCTGAAGAACTGGCCCTTCCAGCCGGTCGAGCAGCGCCACACCGAGCGCGACACGATGCTGTACGCGCTCGGCCTGGGGCTCGGACAGGATCCGCTGGATCGCGAGCAGCTGCGCTTCGTCTACGAGGACGGGCTGCGCGCGCTGCCGATGATGGCGGTGGTGCTGGGCTACCCCGGCTTCTGGGCGAAGGATCCGGCCACCGGCATCGATTGGGTGCGGCTGCTGCACGGCGAGCAGAGCCTCGAGCTGCACGCGCCGCTTCCTGCCGCCGGCACGGTGGTGGGCCTGACGCGGGTGACCGCGGTCGTCGACAAGGGCGCGGGCAAGGGCGCGCTGCTGGTCGCCGAGCGCGACATCCGCGACGCCGCCGGCGGCCGGCTGCTGGCGGTGTCGCGCAGCGTCGCCTTCCTGCGCGGCGACGGCGGCTTCGCGGCCGCCGGCCAGCCGTCGGACCCGCCGCCGCCGGCGCCCGAGCCCACGCCCGATCGCGCGCCCGACCTCGTCTGCGAATTGCCCACCCGGCCCGAGAGCGCGCTCGTCTACCGCTTGAGCGGCGACTACAACCCGGTGCACGCCGACCCGGCCGTCGCGCAGGCCGCCGGCTTCGCGCGGCCGATCCTGCACGGGCTGTGCAGCTTCGGCATCAGCGGCGTCGCGCTGCTGCGCCTGCTCGCCGGCTGGGATCCGGCGCGGCTGCAGTCGATGGGCTGCCGCTTCTCGGCGCCGGTGTTTCCGGGCGAGACGCTGCGCGTGGAGATCTGGCATCGCGGCGGCGGGCACCACGCATTCCGCACCACGGCGGTCGAGCGCGACCGGGTCGTGCTCAGCCACGGCAGCGCGCGCATCGCCGGCTGACCGGGCGGGCGCGCCGACGCCGGCAGGCGCGGGCCGGTGCCGGCCCGCCGGCAGTGGCAGACTGACGGCTTCGCCCAGCGCCGAAGGAACCGGACCATGAAGCAAACCCACGACCGCGTCGCCCTCGTCACCGGAGCGGGCAGCGGCATCGGCCGCGCCTGCGCGCTGCGGCTGATCGACGACGGCTGGCGCGTCGTGCTGGCGGGACGCCGCGCCGATGCGCTGCAGGCCGCGGTGGCCGCCGCCGGCGACCCCTGGGGCGACATCGCGCAGCGCGCGCTGGCGGTGCCGGCCGACATCACGCAGCCGGCGTCGGTCGCCGCGCTGTTCGACGCCGTGCGCACGCGCTTCGGCCGGCTCGACCTGCTGTTCAACAACGCCGGCATCGGCGCGCCGCCGCTGCCGCTCGAGGACTTGAGCGTCGAGCAGTGGCGCGCGGTGGTCGACACCAACCTGACGGGCGTGTTCCTGTGCACGCAGCAGGCCTTCCGCATGATGAAGGCGCAGGCGCCGCGCGGCGGGCGCATCGTGAACAACGGATCGATCTCGGCCTACGCGCCGCGGCCGAATTCGGCGCCCTACACCGCGACCAAGCACGCGATCACCGGCCTGACGCGCGCGGCTGCGCTCGACGGCCGCAATTTCGACATCGCCGTCGGCCAGCTCGACATCGGCAATGCCGCCACCGAGATGACCGAGCGCATGGCGCAGGGCATCCCGCAGGCCGACGGCAGCCTGAAGGTCGAGGCGCGGATGGACGTGCGCCATGTTGCCGACGCGCTGCTGCACATGGCCAACCTGCCGCTGTCGGCCAACGTGCTGTTCATGACGGTGATGGCAACCCGGATGCCCTTCGTCGGGCGCGGCTGACAGTCGCTCTTTCGCTGTCCGCTTGCGGTCCGTTGCGGTCCTTCGGGAAGTCCGCTGTTCTTCGTTGCGTTTCGGGGCCGTTGAGGCAAAGCCGACAAGGGGGTGGCCGACTACGCTCAGCCAAATTCTTATTCGCTCCGTCGGCCACCCCCTTGCCGGCTTTGCCGGCACTGCCGGAGCGCTTCTTCGGCAAACACCACGCATCGACCAGCGCACGGACAGCGCTCTTGGCGTACCACCGTCCGGGCCGACGGCGGGGTGGCCAACGGAGTGAATAAGAATTTGGCTGAACGGAGTTGGCCACCCCGTCGGCGGCCCCGTGCACCACGTTTTCGCGTAGGAACGGCTGCAAGTGGTGAAACGATGAACGGCCGCAACGGACCGACAGCAGCCGCCAAATGCGTGGTGGCTCATGGGCCGCTGGGTCGCGGAATGCGCGGGGCCGCACGCGCGCCTGCGCGTTTGGGGGCCGCAAGCGTCGGACGCCATCGCGCCGCCGCAGTGCAGTCTCCGGTCGCGGCATGGCGCCCGGGCTGCTAGCATCGGCCGCCGAATCCCAATGTCAGGAGGAAACCGTGACCGAACTCACCGCTGCCCACCGGGAGAAACTGATGAACGACCTGCGCACCGTGATCGCCGATGCCGAGGAGGTGCTGCGCGTCACCGCCGACCAGGCCACCGCCGGTGCCGCCGAGTTGCGCGTGCGCATGCAAGAGCGCCTGGCGCAGGCCCGCGTGCGCCTGCAGGATCTGCAAGACGCCGCCGTCGCGCGCGCCAAGGCCGCCGGCCATGCGGCCGACGATTACGTGCACGAGCATCCCTGGAAGGCGATCGCCGCCGCTGCCGGCGTGGGCGTGATCATCGGCCTGCTCATCGGCCGCCGCTGACGGCCGTCGGCCCCGGCCATGGCTGCGCCGCCCGCCGGGCTGTTCGACTCGCTGCGCCGGCTGCTCGGCACCACGGTCGAGCTGGCGCAGCTGCGGCTCGAACTGCTGTCGAGCGACCTCCAGCTCGAGAAGCTGCGGCTGATCGGCGGCACACTGCGTGCGCTGGTCGGGCTGCTGCTGCTGGGGGTCGGGCTGCTGCTGGCGGTCGGCTTCGTGCTGCTGCTGGTGGGGGAGCCCCACCGGCTGCTGGCCGTCGGCGTGCTGGCGCTGCTGTTCGTCGCCGGCGGGCTGGGCCTGCTGTACGCCGCGAAGCGGCACCTGAGCAGCGGCGAGCCGCTGCTGGCGGCCACCACCGCCGAACTGGCACGCGACCGCGATGCGCTGGAGCCGCGCGAATGAGCGGCCGGCCCCTTCGCTGCAGGCCGCCCGGGCGCAGCGGCCGCACGCAGGTTGATCCCGATGACCGCCGCGAGCCGCGATGAACTGCTGCGCCGGCGCGGCGAGCTGATCGCCCGCAGCCGGCAGCTGCGCGCCGAATGGGGCCAGCAGGCACAGGGGCTGCGCCCCACACTTGCAGTGGCCGATCGGGCGCGCGCCGGCCTGCAATGGCTGATCGACAACCCGCAGTGGCCGATCGGCGCCGTCGTGGTGCTGGTGGTGCTGCGGCCGCGGCGCGTGTTTCGCGTCGCCGGCCTGGCATGGTCGGGCTATGGCGTGTACCGGCGCGTACGCCGCGTGCTCAACGTACCGCGCAGCGGCTGAGCGCTGACGAATCGGGGGGCGACATGGCTGCAGCCGACAACGGCGGGATCCGCTTCCGGGCCGACGATGCCGGCCGCCGCAGCACGGCCGCAGCCGGCAAGGCCACGCTCGCCGCGGCGCTGCGCGTGCTCGACCCGGCCGCCGCCGACGCCTGCCTGGCCGAGCGGCGCTGGCGCCAGGCTTATCCGCAGCATGTGCGCGCGCTGGTGGCCTTGCAGGCCGCAGCGCCGCAGGCAGTGCTCGCATCCTGCCGCGCCGGGCTCGACGCGGCCTGGGCCGGCATCGAATTCGGCATGGGCGACGGCCGCGCGCTGCCGCTGGCCGAGGCGATGACCGCACCGGCCGGCCCGGCGCTGTCCACCGCGCGGGTGGCCGGCAAGGGCGACGCCGCACCGGCGCGCTGGGAAGTGCCGTATCGCGGCCGGCGCCTGCACGGCGACGCGCTGGCGCGGCGCATCGACGCCTGGCTCGCCGCCGGCGTGCTCGAGCCCGGCTGCGCGCAGGCGCTGCACGCGGCGCGCACCCACCCCGAATGGTTCGACCTGTCCGACCGCCACCTGGTGCTGCTCGGCGCCGGCAGCGAAGCCGGGCCGCTGGGCTGGCTGGCGCGCTGGCGGGCCAACGTCGTCGCGGTGGATCTGCCGCGGCCGGCGGTGTGGAAGCGCATCGCCCAGACCGCTCTGGCCGGCAACGGCACGCTGATCGCGCCGGCGGCCGCAGCCGCGGGCAGCGCGGCGGCGCCGCTGGCGGGTGCCGGTGCCGACCTGCTGCTGCACACGCCCGCGCTGGCGGCCTGGCTGGCCGGGCTGGGCGTGCCGCTGGACCTGGGCGCGATCGCCTATGCCGACGGCGAGCGCCACGTGCGCGTGACGCTGGCGATGGACGCGATCGCCGCCGCGCTGTGCCGCGCCGACGCGCGCACCACGCTGGCCTGGATGGCCACGCCGACCGACGTGTTCGCGCTGCCGCAGGCCTTCGCCGACACGGTGATGGCCGCCTACGAGGCGCGCGGCCTGCTCACGCGCGCGGCGCAGGCGGGCGTGCGCGCCGGCAGCGGCGGCCGCAGCTTCGTGCCGCACATCGAATCGCTGGTCGATGCCGGTGCGGCCGGCCGCTGGGGCGTGGTCGATGCGCTGGTGGTCGAGCAGGGCCCGAACTACGCGCTGGCCAAGCGGCTGCAGCAGTGGCGCGCGCTGGTCGCGCGCGCGGCCGGCAGCGTCGCGTCGATCAACGTCGCGCCATCGACATCGACCGAATCGGTGATCAGCAACCCGGCGCTGGCGGCCGCCTTCCGCGGCGCGAAGGCCTTCGACATCGAGGTGTTCGAGCCCGACACCACCAACGCGCTGATGGCCGCGATGTGGGTGCACGACCTGCGCAACCCCGCCGGCAGCGCGCAGCCGGCGACCGCGCTGGCGCACCCGTTGCAGCTGCTGGTGGAGCAGGCCAACCACGGCGGGCTGTGGCGCGTGCCCTACCTGCCGCGCTCGGTGCTGCCCTTCGCGGCGCTGCTCGGGCTGATGAAGCGGCGCTGAAGGCGCAGCGCGGGCGGCGCAGCGCGGGCGGCGCGGCGCGGGCGGCGGATCGCAGCGGTGCCGGGCGCCGATCGGCCGCCGCTATGCGGCGGGCCCGGCCTTCGCGCCGGTCGCGGCGGCCCAGTCCGTCAGTTCGCCCAGCAGCACGCCCACGGCCCGGCCCGCAGCGTCGGCGAAGCCTTCGGCATCGGCCTGGCTGGCCGGCAGCGCCAGCGCAAAGCCCTTGCGGCCCAGCAGGCTGCGGCTGCGCCAGTCGACCAGCTCGGCGCCGAAGGCCAGCCGCGCCTGCGCCGGCGACGCGGCGGCATCGAGGTACAGCGATTCCAGCCGCAGCGTCAGCAGCAGATCGCCGCGCACGCCGCTGGTGGCCAGCGCGACGCCGCTGAAGGCCTGCGCCTGCACGAGGCGCGCCTCGGCCAGCCGCAGCAGTTCGCGCTGCGGCCGGTCGGCCCAGAAGCCGAACTGGAAGTACGAGCGGCTGCTGCCGTCGGCGCTGAACACCATGCGGTCGGCGTCGTACAGCGCCGGCGGGCTGCCGGATGCGAGCAGCAGCACCCGATCGCTGCGCGGCCCGGGCAGCGGGGGCTGCTGCGGCCCCGCATCCCGCAACAGCCGGTAGTCGGTGCGCGGCGCGCCGGCGCAGCCGGCCAGCACGCCCGACGCCAGCGCGCTGCCGAGCATGCCCAGCGCGGCGCGGCGGTCGCGGCGGATCATGGCCTGGCCTCCCCCGGGCCGAGCTGCGCGCGCCCCGGGCCCAGCAGCGCGGCGCGCGGGTCGCGCATCCGGTCGAGCGTGCGCGTCAGCGCCTCGGCCGTGGTGCGCAGCTCGGTGGCGGTGGCGCGCAGCTCGAGCACGCCGATGTCCAGCGCGTCGTCGGTGCGGCGCAGCACGGCGCCGCCTTCCTTCTCGATGCGCTGCAGCGCGAGGCCCAGGTCGCGCTCGACGTTGCGCGTGGCCACGGTCAGCGTCTGCAGCGCCGTGGTGGCCTCACGCATCGCGCTGCTGCCGTCGCGCGCCAGCGGCTCGGCGGCGTCGCCGATGCGCCGCGCGGCGCCGGCGATGTCGACCGTGGCCTTGCGGAACGCGGCCGAACTGGCCTGGATCTCGACCGCGACCTTGTCGACGGTCGACAGCCGCTCGTTCAGCCCCCGGGTCAGGTCGCGCAGCTGCACCAGCAGCTCGGCGAAGGCCTTCTGGTTGTCGGGCCCGAGGATCCGGTTGGCGTTTTGCAGCGCGACGTCGGCGGTGACCGCGACGCGGCTGACCGCGTCGGTGATCTGGTCGGTGGTCGAGGTGCCTTCGGGGATCACCGGGTACTTTTCGCCGCGCGCGATCTTTTCCAGCTCCGGGCCGGGGGTGCCGGGCGTGACCAGGTTGATGCGGGCGATGCCGGTCAGCAGGTTGCGCGACACGGTGGCCACGGTGTTCTCGCGCACCGGCGTCTCGCGCGCGACGCGAAGCGTGACGCGCACGCGGTTGATGTTGTCGTGCCCGATCTCGTAGTCCTCGACCCGGCCCACGTTGATGCCGCGCATGTTGACGCTGCCGCCGACCTGCAGCCCTTCGAGCGACTGGCGCTCGAAGAACACGGTGTAGAAGCGGTAGTCGGCGTTGCGGCCGACGCTGCTCAGCCACAGGTAGGCGATGATCGCGGCCGCGGTCAGCGCCAGCACCACCGCACCGATCAGGCTGTATCGGGTGTCAGGCTCCATCGGTACGGGCCGGCGGCATGCGCGCCGCGTCGGTATTGGGAACTTCGGGGGGATCGCGGCGGCCGCCGCCCTGCGGCACGGTATGCCGCGCCGCGAAATACGATTGTATCCAGGGGTCCTGCACGGCCATCACCTCGTCGGCGCTGCCGTCGGCGAGCACGCGCCCGCCGCCGAGCACGACGATGCGCCGCGCGATCGACAGCAGCGTGTCCAGGTCGTGCGTGACCATCAGCACCGTCAGGCCAAGATCGCGGTTGAGGAAGGCGATCAGCTCGTCGAAGGCGCGCGCGGTGATCGGGTCCAGGCCCGAAGTCGGCTCGTCGAGGAACAGCACCTCGGGCTCGAGCGCGAGCGCGCGCGCCAGCGCGGCGCGCTTCTTCATGCCGCCCGACAGCTGCGCCGGCATCTTCGCGCCGACCTCGGCGCCCAGGCCGGCCAGCGTCAGCCGCAGGTTCACCAGCCGCGCCAGCAGCGCGGGCGGCACGTCGGCGTGCTCGAGCAGCGGCGTGGCGACGTTGCCGGCGACGTCGAGCGACGAGAACAGCGCGCCCTCCTGGAACATCATGCCGAAGCGCCGGCGCACCGCCGCCAGCTCGTCGGCGCCGGCCTGCCACATGTCGGTGCCCAGCACCCGCACCATGCCGGCCGTGGGCCGCTGCAGGCCCAGGATTTCGCGCAGCAGCACCGACTTGCCGCTGCCGCTGCCGCCGATCAGCGCGACCAGCTCGCCGCGGCCGATGCTCAAGTCCAGGCCGTCGTGCACCGTCTGCCGGCCGAAGCGCGTGACCAGGCCCCGCACCTCGACGACCGCCGGTGCCGCCGGCTCGTGCGGTGCCCCGCCCTCGCCGCTCATGAGGCAACCTCCGGGCTGCGCCCGGCGGTATTCGCCCTTGGGGCGGCCCGGCGGCAAGTAGGGCAACCTCCGGGCTGCGCCCTGCGGTATTCGCCCTTGGGGCGGCCCGGCGGGCTCATCAGGCAACCTCCGGGCTGCGCCCGGCGGTATTCGCCCTTGGGGCGGCCCGGCGGGCTCATCAGGCAACCTCCGGGCTGCGCCCGGCGGTATTCGCCCTTGGGGCGGCCCGGCGGGCTCATAGCCCCAGCTTCTGGAAGAACACCGCGAACATCGCGTCGAGCAGGATCACCGCGACGATGCCCTGCACCACGGTCGAGGTGGTGTTGATGCCGATCGAGCGCGTGTCGCGGCTGACCGAGAAGCCCATCCGGCAGCCGATCACCGCGATGAACAGCGCGAACACCGGCGACTTGCCCAGCCCGATCAGGTAGTGCCGCGGCGCCAGCGCCATGTGCAGCCGCTGCAAGAAGGTGTCGGGCGTGATGTCCAGGGTCAGGTTGGCCATCAGCATCGCGCCGGCCAGGCCGGCGACGTTGCCGACGAACACCAGCAGCGGCAGTGCCACCACCAACGCCAGCACGCGCGGCACCACCAGCACCTGCTCCACCGGCAGGCCGAGCGTGCGGATCGCGTCGGTCTCCTCGGTCAGCTTCATCGTGCCCAGCTGCGCGCAGAAGGCGGCGCCCGAGCGGCCGGCCACGATCGTGGCCACGATCAGCGGCGAGAACTCGCGCGTCATGCCCAGCGCCACGCCGTCGACGACGAAGATGTTGGCGCCGTACTTCTCGGCCTGCAGCCCGAGCATGTAGGCCATGACCACGCCGATCAGGAAGGTGACCAGCGCAACCACGGGAATGGCGGTCACGCCCACCTGCTGCAGCTGCGCGAACAGCTCGTGCACGCGCAGCGCATGCGGCCGGCGCAGCAGCAGCCCCAGCGCAGCCATCGTGCGGCCGAAGAACTCGAGGTGGCCGCTGAGAAGGTTGCCGATCTCGGCGGCGCTGCGGCCGACCTGCGCCACCGGCGACAGCCGCTGCGGCGCCGGCAGCGGCGCGGTGTCGGCGAAGCGCCCGCGCACCACTTCGACGATGCGCTGCAGCCGCGGGGTGAAGCCGTGCAGCGCGAGCTCGGCGACATCGGCCCCCAGGCCGTCCAGCGACTCGAGCACCAGCAGCGCGGCGGCGGTATCCAGGTCTTCGAGCGCGCCGCCGTCGATCGCCTGCGGCAGTTCGTGCCGCGCCGCATCGAGCAGGTGCGTGCCGAGCGCGGCGAGCTCGGCCGACAAGGCCGCGACGTGCGGCAGCCGCCAGCGGCCGCGCAGGTGCAGCGTGGCCCCGTCCGCCCCCGGCTCGATCCAGCACGAACGCCCCTGCGCCTCCATTGCGGCAAAGGCTATCACGGCGCCTCGGCGACAGCGGGCTGCGCAGGCCCTGCACGACAATGCCCCGAGATGCGATCCGACGGCGAATCCGACGACCCGCCCGCGCGGCCCGCACGGCGCCTCGCACGATGAACGCCGCCCCGGAATCCGGCTACGCCTGGGCGCGGCTGATGGTGTCGCTGGCGCTGATGACCTTCGGCGGCGCCGGCATGTACGCGCTGTCGGTGGTGCTGCCGCAGGTGCAGGCCGACTTCGGCGTCGACCGCGCCGCGGCATCGCTGCCCTACACGCTGACGATGGTCGGCTTCGGCATCGGCGGCATCCTGATGGGCCGGCTGGCCGACCGCTTCGGCGTGATGGTGCCGCTGATGATCGGCGCGGTCGGCCTGGGGCTGGGGTTCATGGTCTCGGGCTGGGCCGGCAGCCTGTGGGCCTTTGCGCTGGCGCAGGGGCTGCTGCTCGGGCTGCTGGGCACCTCGGCCACCTTCGCGCCGCTGGTGGCCGACACGGCGCTGTGGTTCGACCGCCGCCGCGGCATCGCGCTGGCGATCTGCATGAGCGGCAACTATGTCGCCGGCGCCGCCTGGCCGCCGGTGATCCAGCATTTCACCGAGACCGCCGGCTGGCGCGCGACCTACGTCGGCATCGGCATCTTCTGCCTGCTCACGATGCTGCCGCTGGCGCTGGTCTACCGCCGCCGGCCGCCGCTGGCGGCGGCGGTGCCGGTGCCGCCCGGCGGCGCCGCGGCTATCGCGCAACCGCAGCCGGCCGAGCGGCCGCTCGGCATGAGCCCGGGCGCGCTGCAGGGGCTGCTGTGCATCGCGGGCGTCGCCTGCTGCGTGGCGATGTCGATGCCGCAGGTGCACATCGTCGCCTACTGCACCGACCTCGGCTTCGGTCCGGCGCGCGGTGCGCAGATGCTGTCGCTGATGCTCGGCATGGGCATCGTCAGCCGGCTGGCCTCGGGCTGGATCGCCGACCGCATCGGCGGCTTGAGGACGCTGCTGCTGGGCTCGCTGCTGCAGGGCGTGGCGCTGATCGCCTTCCTGTTCGCCGACGGCGTGGTGTCGTTGTACCTGGTGTCGGCGATGTTCGGGCTGTTCCAGGGCGGCATCGTGCCCAGCTACCCGCTGATCGTGCGCGAGTACTTCAGCCCGGCCGAAGCCGGCGCGCGCATGGGCACCGTGCTGATGGCCACGCTGCTGGGCATGGCGCTGGGCGGCTGGCTGTCGGGCGCGATCTTCGACTGGACCGGTTCGTACCGCGCCGCATTCGTCAACGGCATCGGCTGGAACCTGCTGAACCTGGCGATCTGCGGCTTCCTGCTGATGCGCGTGCGCCGGCTCGGGCTGCGCCTGGGCGCGGCAGGCGCCGCCTGAGCATCGCGGCCGACGCAGCCCCCGGCGCTGCGGCCCGCGCCGCAGCGCGCACCGGGAAAGTGACGATGGCCGCGCCGCTGCACCGCCCGCCACAATGGCTGCCGCCTTTGCCGCCTTTGCCGCCTTTGCCGCCCCTGCCGCCCGTGCCGCACGGGCCCGCCGCATCACCCCGAAGGAGCCTGCCGACATGCGCCTGCACACCCGCCTGACCGCCCGCCGATTCGCCCGGTGGTTCCACCACCGCGCGCCGGCCGCGCCCGCCGCCTCGGCCGCCGCGCTGCTGCTGCTCGGCGCCGCCGCGGCCGCGCAGCCCACCCAGGGCGTCGCCAAGGACACGATCGTGATCGGCACGATCCAGGACCTGTCCGGCCCGGTGGCCGCCTACGGCAAGGCGGCGCGCAACGGCCTGCAGCTGCGCGTGGACGAGATCAACGAGCAGGGCGGCATCCACGGCCGCAAGATCAGGCTGGTCGTCGAGGACAACGCCTACGACCCCAAGCGCGCGGTGCTCGCGGCGCAGAAGCTGGTCAACCAGGACAAGGTGTTCCTGGTGGCCTCGCACATCGGCACGCCGATGAACAACGCGGCGATGCCGATCCAGTTCGAGAAGGGCGTGATCAACTTCTTCCCGCTGTCGGCCGGGCGCGAGATGTACGACCCGCCGAGCAAGCTCAAGTTTGCCGGCGTGGCCTCGTACCACGACACGATCCGCATGAACGTGCCGCAGCTGTACAAGGAAAAGGGCGCGAAGAACGCCTGCGTGCTGTACCAGGACGACGACTACGGCCTGGAAGTGGTGCGCGGCGCCGAGGCCGGCCTGAAGGACATCGGCGCGGCGATGGGCGAGAAGACCACCTACAAGCGCGGCGCCACCGACTTCTCGTCGCAGATCGCGCGCCTGAAGTCCAGCGGCTGCGACTTCCTGGTGCTGGGCACCATCATCCGCGAGACCATCGGCGCGATCGCCGAGGCGCGCAAGATCGGCTGGAACCCGACGATCATCGGCTCGCAGGCCACCTACACCGACCTGATCCACAAGCTCGGCGGCAAGGGCATGGACGGCTTCTACGCGGTCTCGACGCTGTACTTCCCGTACCTCGACGTCGAGCAGAAGGACCTGCGCTTCTGGGCCAACAAGTACAAGACGAAGTTCGGCGAAGACCCGAGCACCTACGCCACCGGCACCTACGCGGGGATGGACCTGATCATCCGCGCGATGCAGAAGGCCGGGCCCAACCTGACGGCGGACAGCTTCAACCAGGCGATCATCGGCATGGGCGAGATCCCGGCCGATATCTTCGGCAGCCCGCCGATGCGCTTCACCGACCAACAGCGCCTGGGATCGACGAAGTCGCGGCTGAGCCAGATCCAGAACGGCCGCTGGGTGGTCGTGTCCGATCTGCGCTGAGCGCACGGCGCCGGGGCCACACATGCCGATGACCGTTTCCGAAGCGCTGGCCGCGCGCCTGTCGGTGCGCGACTTCCTGCCCACGCCGGTGCCCGGCGCGCTCATCCGCGAGGTGCTGGCCAAGGCGGCGCGCGCGCCCTCGGGCGGCAACGTGCAGCCGTGGCACATCGACGTGCTCGCCGGCGAGCCGCTGGCCGAGCTGAAGACGCTGATGCAGCTGCGCATCGCCGAAGTCGCCGCCGGCGCGCCGCCCGAGGAGCTCGACTACGACATCTACCCGCCCAACCTGTGGCCGCCGTACCGCGACTACCGCTTCGAACTGGGCGAGGACATGTACCGGCTGCTCGGCATCCCGCGCGCGGACCGCGCCGCGCGGCTGCGCTGGTTCGCGCGCAACTACGAATTCTTCGGCGCACCGATGGGGCTGTTCTGCAGCATCCACCGCGGCATGGGCCGGCCGCAGTGGAACGACCTGGGCATGTACCTGCAAAGCGTGATGCTGCTGCTGGCCGAGGCCGGCATCGACAGCTGCCCGCAGGAGGCCTGGTCGGTCTACCCGAAGACGGTCGGCGACTTCATCGGCCTGCCGGCCGAGCGCATGCTGTTCTGCGGCATGGCGATCGGCCACCGCAACCCCGCGCATCCGGTGAACGCGCTGCGCAGCAAGCGCGCGCCGCTCGAGGCCTTCGCGCGCTTCCACGGCGTGGACTGAACCCGGCCGGGGCGCCGGCCCTGCCGCTGTTGCCGGATCGGTTGGGCCGCGCGCCGCCGCGGCTGGATAGAATCACAGCGCCAGCCCCGGCTGCTGCCGGTTCGGGTTGAAGCGGCACCGCCCGCGGGCGCCGTTGGCCGCAGCCGGCACGGCCCGCCATCCGGGTTTGCCCGCGATGCGCAGGGGCCACGCCCGCTGCACTCTTGAGGCTGAACAAAACCACAGTACGCCTGCGGCGGCAAGATCGGCGGCTGCCGCATCCGCCGGCCGCAGGCGCCCCCCCAGCGCCGGCCGGCGCACCCCCCACATCCAGACGACCCACCCCCGATGAGCAACGACACCCGCAACGAGCCCGCCGTCAAGCCCAGCCGCGCCGACCTGCCCGCGCAGCCGATCAGCGCCGAGGTGCTGATCGAGAAGTACGCGAAGGGCGACGAACGCACGATCGACGAGGTGCGCACCCGCGTGGCGCGCGCGCTCGCCGCGGTGGAGCCGGCCGACCGGCGCGCGCACTGGGAGGCGCGCTTCCTGCAGGCGCAGCAGCGCGGCTTCGTGCCGGCCGGGCGGATCGCGTCGGCCGCCGGCACCGACCTGACGGCCACGCTGATCAACTGCTTCGTGCAGCCGGTGGGCGACTCGATCGCCAGCGTCGACGAAGGCCACCCGGGCATCTACACCGCGCTGACCGAAGCCGCCGAGACGATGCGCCGCGGCGGCGGCGTCGGCTACGACTTCTCGCGCATCCGGCCGCAGGGGGCCTGGGTCGGCAGCACGCGCTCGGCGGCGTCGGGGCCGATCAGCTACATGCGCGTGTTCGACCGCTCCTGCGAGACGGTGGAGTCGGCCGGCAGCCGGCGCGGCGCGCAGATGGGCGTGCTGCGCTGCGACCACCCGGACATCGAGCAGTTCATCCACGCCAAGGACGAAGGCGACCTGCGCAACTTCAACGTGTCGGTGGGCGTGACCGACGCCTTCATGCGCGCGGTGCAGGGCGACGGCGAAGTCGAGCTGGTGCACCGCGCCGAGCCCGGCCCGGCGCAGAAGGAGCAGGGTGCGTACCGCCGCGCCGACGGCCAGTGGGTCTACCGCAAGGCGCGCGCGCGCGAGCTGTGGGACCAGATCATGCGCAGCACCTACGACCACGCCGAGCCGGGCGTGCTGTTCCTCGACCGCATCAACCAGGACAACAACCTCGGCTACTGCGAGACGATCGCGGCGACCAACCCCTGCGTCACCGCCGACAGCTGGGTGCTGACCGCCGACGGCGCACGCCAGGTCCGCGAGCTGGTGGGGGTGCCCTTCGATGCGCTGGTCGACGGCAAGCCCTACCGCAGCCTGTCGGACGGCTTCTTTGCCACCGGGGTGAAGCCCGTCGTGCGCCTGAGCACCCGCGAAGGCCATGCGCTGCGGCTGACGGCCGACCACCGCGTGCGCAAGGTCGTGCGCCGCAGCCGCTACGTGCTGCACAGCGACTGGTGCGAGGCCGGCTCGCTGCGGCCCGGCGACGAGGTGGTGCTGCACGATCACCGCCGGCTCGAAGGCTGGGCCGGCGCGCATTCGCAGGCCGAGGGCTACCTGCTCGGGCTGCTGATCGGCGACGGCCACCTCGGCGAGCGCAAGGCCGTGCTGTCGGTCTGGGCGCCCGAGCTGCGCGTGGTGGGCGGTGCCGATGTGCCGGCGGCGCACGGCGCGCGCGGCATCATGCAGGCGGTGGATGCGGCGATCGCGGCGCTGCCGCACCGCGCCGATTTCCGCGGCTGGCAGCGCCCGATCGCCGGCCGCGGCGAATGCCGGCTGGCCTCGGCCGCGCTGCGCGACCTGGCCTTCGGCCTGGGCGCCGCGCCGGGGAACAAGACGATCACGCCGGCGATGGAAGCCGATTCGTCCGACTTCTGCCGCGGGCTGCTGCGCGGCCTGTTCGATGCCGACGGTTCGGTGCAGGGCCACCAGGACAAGGGCGTCAGCGTGCGCCTGACCCAGTCGGACCTGCCGCTGCTGCAGGCCGCGCAGCGCATGCTGCTGCGCCTGGGCATCGCCAGCACGATCTACCGCGACCGGCACCCGGCCGGCAGCCCGCGGCTGCCCGACGGGCGCGGCGGCCACCGCCGCTATGCGCAGCAGCCGGTGCACGAGCTGGCGATCAGCGGCGACAACCTCGCCGTCTACGCCGAGCGCATCGGCTTCGCCGACGATGCCAAGGCCGAGCGCCTGGCCGAGCTGCTCGGCCAGTACCGCCGCAGCTTGAACCGCGAGCGTTTCGTCGCCACCGTCGAAGCGATCGAAGCCGACGGCACCGAGCCGGTCTATGACGCGACCGTGGCCGACGTCCACGCCTTCGACGCCAACGGCCTGTGGGCGCACAACTGCGGCGAGCAGCCGCTGCCGTCCTACGGCTGCTGCTGCCTGGGCAGCATCGACCTCACGCACTTCGTGACGCGCGCCTTCGAGGCCGACGCCGGCTTCGACGAGGCCGGGCTGGTCGAGGTGGTGCGCGTGGCGGTGCGCATGCTCGACAACGTGCTCGACGCCACCGTGTGGCCGCTGCCGCAGCAGGCCGACGAGGCGCGCCACAAGCGCCGCGTCGGCCTCGGGTTCACCGGGCTGGGCGACGCGCTCGTGATGCTCGGCCTGCACTACGACAGCGACGCCGCGCGCGAGCGCGCGCGCCGCATCGCCGAGGTGATGCGCGACGCCGCCTACGACGCATCGGTCGAGCTGGCGCGCGAGCGCGCGCCGTTCCCGCTGTTCAACGCCGACCTGTACCTGAGCGCCGGCAACTTCGCGTCGCGGCTGCCGCAGCCGCTGAAGGAGCGCATCCGCCAACACGGCCTGCGCAACTCGCACCTGCTGTCGATCGCGCCCACCGGCACGATCAGCCTGGCCTTCGCCGACAACGCCAGCAACGGCATCGAGCCGGCCTTCAGCTGGACCTACACGCGCAAGAAGCGCGAGAGCGACGGCAGCTACAAGGAGTACGCGGTCGAAGACCACGCCTGGCGGCTGCACCGGCACCTGAAGGGCGCCGACGCCAAGCTGCCGCCGGCCTTCGTCAGCGCGCTCGAGCTGTCGGCCACCGCGCACGCGGCGATGGTCGCGGCGGTGGCGCCCTACGTCGACACGGCGATCAGCAAGACCGTCAACGTGCCCGAGGACTACCCCTACGCCGACTTCCAGGATCTGTACCTGACCGCCTGGCGCTCGGGCCTGAAGGGGCTGGCCACCTACCGGCCGAACAAGGTGCTCGGCTCGGTGCTCAGCGTCGAGCCTTCGACCACCGCGCAGCCGGCGCCGCTGCGCGCAGCCGACGACAGCGCCAACCAGCGCCTGAAGCTCGAGCGGCTGCCGGCGCCGGTGCTGACCTCGCTGCGCTGGCCGAGCCGCCCCGAGCTGCCCAACGGCAACCCGGCGTGGAGCTTCATGATCCAGCACCCGCACGGCGAGTTCGCGCTGTTCGTCGGCGAGCTGCCGGCGCAGGCCGGCCCCGACCTGGGCCTGTTCGGCAAGACGCTGCCCTTCGAGGCCTGGGTCAACGGCGCCGAGCAGCCGCGCGGCCTGGCGGCGATGGCCAAGACGCTGTCGATGGACATGCGCGCCAACGACCCGCAGTGGCTCGAGCTCAAGCTCGATGCGCTCGCCACCGTGGCCGAGGAGCGCGCCTTCGAGATGCCCTTCCCGCCGCACGGCGAGAAGCGGCTGTTCCCCGGCGTGGTCGCAGCCACCGCGGCCGTGATCCGCTGGCGCTGCGAGCAACTCGGCGCGCTCGACGGCGCCGGCTCCACGCCGGTGCTGGACGCGATGTTCAGCCGCGACGAACCGCGCACCGGCACCAACGGCACGCTCGCCTGGGCGGTGGACGTGGACAACCCGGCCACCGGCGAAGCCTTCACCGTCACCCTCAAGGAAGTGCAGCTGCCCTCGGGCGAAGGCGGGCTGATCACCCGGCCCTGTGCGCTCGGCTTCTCCGGCAACTACCCGCGCGCGCTCGACGGGCTGGCGCGGCTGCTGAGCCTGGACATGCGCGTGATCGACCCGGCCTGGATCGGCATGAAGCTGCGCAAGCTGCTCAACGTGGGCGAGCCGCTGGGCCACTTCATGGCGCCGGTGCCGGGCGAGCGCCGCCAGCAGGTGTGGCCGTCGACGGTGGCCTACGTGGCGCGGCTGGTGATCCACCGCTACGCGATGCTCGGCGTGCTCGACGAGCAGGGTTTCCCGCTGCGCGAGATGGGCATCCTGCAGTCGCCGTCGGCGCGCAAGGCCACCGCCGGCGGGGCCGTGGCGCCGATGGCCGGCGCGCCCTGCCCCGAATGCGGCAACGCCACGCTGATCCACAAGGACGGCTGCGACTTCTGCACCGCCTGCGGCTACGTGGGGGTGTGCGGCTGAGCAGGCCGAGGCGGTCTACGTTTCGGCATCGATCCGGGAAGTCGCCATCAAAGTCCGCCTGGGCAAGCTGCAGGCGGACCCCGACGAACTGGCCGACGCCATCGAGCGCAGCGGCTTCATTGAACTGCCCGTCCGTGCGACGCACGGCGCGGCCGTGGCGAAGCTGGCGCCGCACCACAACGACCCGTTCGACCGCCTGCTAGTTGCGCAGGCGCTGGCCTGTTCCCCGGTTGCTGAAAAGCGCGGCAGGACAGGTCGAACATCCGACACATTCTTGGGTCGGCACAGCCTTCAGAAGCGGCTCAGTTTTCGGTCGAGGCAACAGGCGGTTTTCCGAGGCCTCGCGCCTCGGCCTGATTGAAGCCGCGCGACCCATGTGCGCGCATGCCAGGCATCACGCGGCGTTTTCCCAGGCCCGGCGCCGCCACCCGCCGCGCTGCGCCTGCCGGCGGTGCCGCGTGCCGGATACCGGCACCGGCTGCATGCTGGCGCCGATGAGTGCCCCCGCCGCCCGCGACTGCGTGCGTGCACGGCTGGCGCAACGCCTGGCCGAGGCCCGCACGCGCACCGACTGCCTGTTCGCCGCGCTCGACGAATCCAGCCTGTACGAGCGGCCACTTGCCGAGCGCCACCGGCTGGTGTTCTACCTGGGCCACCTCGAGGCCTTCGACGCCAACCTGGTGCGCGGCCGCGATCCGCAACTGGGTCGTACCGGCCCCGGCTTCGACCGTCTGTTCGCGTTCGGCACCGCCCGCCGCCGGGCCGGCTGCGGCTGCCGCCCGACCCGGCGGACGCGGCTGGCGCCGTCGCGGACGGCGCGGCGCCCAGGCACGAGCCGCTGCCGATCCCGGCCGGTGCAGTACCGATGGGGCGGCGCCGCGACGACGCGGCCGCCTTCGGCTGGGACAACGAATACGCGCAGCAGCGCATCACGCTGCCGGCCTTCGACATCGACCGCTGCATGGTCGCCAACGGCCAGTTCCTGCGCTTCGTCGAAGCCGGCGGCTACGCCGACGCCGAGTGGTGGGCGCCGGGCGACTGGCGCTGGATCCGCAGCGAAGGCATCACCCACCCGGCGTTCCGGCGTCACGACGGCCGGCGCTGGGACTGGCGCGCAATGGCTGCGCGCCGCCGCCGGCACGCCGATGCAGCCCGACCTGAAGCTGGGCGACAGCTATGCCGAGACCGCCGGCCCGCGCGCCGGCAACTTCGACTTCCGGCGCTGGGATCCGCAGCCGGTGGGCGCGCCCGGGCCGCGCAGCGGCTTCGGCGTTGCCGGCCTGTACGGCAGCGGCTGGGAGTGGACCGCTTCGGTCTTCGCAACGGCGCTGGGCTTCGAACCCTTCGCGCCCTATCGCGGCTATTCGCAGGATTTCTTCGACAGCACGCATGTCCTGCTCGAGGGCGGCTCGCCGCAGACCGCGGCCTGCATGATGCGGCCCAGCTTTCGCAACTGGTTCCGCCCGCGCCGCCGGCATGTGCATGCCGACTTTCGCTGCGTGGGCGCGGCGGCGCGATCGCGATCGCCGCCGACGGCCGCCGGCCTCATTCGATCCGCACCGCCTCGTCGAAGTCCAGGCGCGGGCCGCGCGGCCGCACGCCGGCCGGGTCGCCCCAGCCGAGGTTGACGAGGAAGTTGGCGCGCCAGCGGCCATCGGGGAAGAAGGCCTCGTTCAGGCGCTCGGCGTTGAAGCCGCTCATCGGCCCGGTGCCCAGGCCGAGCGCGCGCGCGGCGAGCACCAGGTACGCGCCTTGCAGCGTGCCGTTGCGCGTCGCGGTGTCCAGCGCCACCGCGGCGTTGCCGGCGAACAGCGCGCGCGCGCCGGGGTTGGCCGGGTACTGCGCCGGCAGGTGCTCGAAGAAGTCCACCGCGTAGGCGACGATGGCGGTCACCGGCGCGGCCATCGTCTTGTCGAAGTTGCCCGGATTGAGCGCCGGCCCGAGCCGCTGCTTGGCCAGCGCGCTGCGCACGAACACCACCCGGCCGGGCTGCGAGTTCATCGCCGTCGGCCCCCAGCGGTACAGCGCGTACAGGCGCCTCAGCGTGTCGTCGTCGACCGGCCGGTCGACGAACTGGTTGTAGGTGCGCGCCTCGCGGAACAGCTGGTCGAGCGCGGCGTCGGGAATGGCGGTGTGCATGGTCGGGGTCCTCGCAGGCTGCAGGGCACCGGATCGTGCCAGCTTCGCGGCGCGGCGTTCAGGGGTGCGGCCTGAAGGGGTGCGGCCCCTTGTCGATCCCAGGCGGGCCGGCGCATCCTTGCGGCCGATGCGGCGGCCGGCTTTTCAGGCCGCCGGCGCGCTTCGGCGCCGGACGGCCGGCACCACTGTGCCGCCGCCCCGAAGTCCGTACACTGGGTGCCCCGCACGGCATCCGCACGACGATGTCAACTCCGATCCGCTTGGCCCACGGGGCCGCGCTGCTGCTCGCCGGGTCAGCCGCCGCTGCGGCGCCGGCGCCCTACGTGGTCTTCGATCACTCGTCCGCGGCGCTGATGAGCCCGGCCGAAGCCGCCGCGATCTGGAAGGCGCAGATCGACGACAGGCAGCGCGCGCGCGTGCGCAAGCTCTACCCGGTGTCGAAGTGGGGCTTCGTCAGCCAGGTCGAAGGCGGCTTCACCGCCGACAAGACCTGCGTGGTCACCGCGCGCGCGATGATGGTGCCGCGCAGCCTGGGCGGCCGGCTGGTGTTCGCGCCGAAGGAATCGGCCACGACCTTCGCCGCGCAGCCGGGTGCTGCCGCCGCGCAGTGCCGCGCGATCGCGTCGGAAAAGCTGGCCGAGGCGGTGCACGCGCTGCTGACCACGCTGATCGCGCCATGATCGGCGGCCGCGACGCCGCCCGGCCGGCCCGCGGCTGCCGGTGATCGGCCGCCGATGCCGAATCCCGACCACCTGATCGTCCTGGCGGTCTTCGCCGTCGTCTACCTGGGCATGATCCTGGGCGGGCTGCCGCACCTGCACCTGGACCGCACCGGCGTCGCGCTGCTGGGCGCGATCGCGATCGTCGGCTTCGAGGTGATGACGCCCGAGGCGGCGGCGCAGGCGGTGCACCTGCCGACGATCCTGCTGCTGTTCTCGTTCATGGTGATCTCGGCGCAGCTGCGGCTGGGCGGCTTCTATGCGCACGTGACCCGGCAGATCGCGGCGCTGCCGCTGGGGCCGGCGGCGCTGCTGGCGGTGGTCGTGGCGGCGGTGGCGCTGCTGTCGGCGGTGTTCTCCAACGACGTCGTCTGCCTGGCGGTGGCGCCGGTGCTGGCCGACGCCTGCCTGCGCCGCCGGCTCGACCCGGTGCCCTTCCTGCTGGCGCTGGCCTGCGCCGCCAACATCGGCTCGGCGGCCACGCTGATCGGCAACCCGCAGAACATGCTGATCGGACAGCGGCTGGGGCTGGACTTCGGCGCCTACCTGCTCGAGGCGGCGGTGCCGGTGGTGCTGGGCCTGGTGCTGCTGTGGCTGCTGCTGCTGCCGTCGCTGCGCAACGTGCCGCAGCCGGCGCCGCCGGCGCCGCCGGCCGGCGACGACCTGCCCTTCGACCGCTGGCAGACGGCCAAGGGCCTGGCCGTCGCGGCGGCGCTGGTGGCGGTGTTCCTGTTCACCGGCTGGCCGCACGACGTGGCGGCGCTGGTGGGCGCCGGCGCGCTGCTGCTGAGCCAGCGCTTCCATTCGTCGAGGGTGATGGGGCTGATCGACTGGGAACTGCTGATCCTGTTCTTCGGGCTGTTCATCGTCAACGGCGCGCTCGAGCGCACCGGGCTCACGGCGCAGGCGGTGCAGGCGCTGGGCGATGCCGGCGTGCGCCTGGGTGACCCGGCGCCGCTGTTCGCGGCCACGCTGCTGCTGTCGAACCTGGTGTCCAACGTGCCGGCGGTGATGCTGCTGCTGCCGGCAGCCCAGGGCGCGCACGCGGGGCCGACGCTGGCGCTGGTGAGCACGCTGGCGGGCAACCTGCTGATCGTCGGCTCGATCGCCAACATCATCGTCGTCGATGCGGCGCGTCGCCAGGGCATCGTGATCGGCTGGAAGCGCCACGCGCGCACCGGCGTGCCGGTGACGCTGGCCACGCTGGCGGTGGCCGCCGGCTGGATCGCGTGGCGGGCTTCGGCCTGACGGCGCCGCTGCGCCCGCGGCCGCGCGGCGCGCATCGGCGCTCGCCCCGATAGCCGCAGGTGTCCCGCATGCGGTAGCCTTGCGCCTTCGCGCACGCGGCCGCACCGGCATTTGCGGTGCCGCGCGCGCTGCGGCCGGATCAACTGGAGGACACGATGATGACGAAGCTGTTGAGCCCGGCGATGCGCCAGGCCGGCATGGATGCGGTGATGCGCGGCGCGGGCAAGTTCACCCGCTTCCTGCCGATCTCGCAGCCCACGCTGATGGTGGGCCCGGGCTCGAGCGGCCGGCTGGGCGAGGCGATCGCCGGCATGGGGCACCGCAAGATCCTGATCGTGACCGACGCGATCATCGCCAAGCTCGGCCTGCTGGGGCCGCTGACGAAGGCGCTGAAGGCGGGCGGCGCCGACTACGTGGTGTTCGACCGCATCACGCCCGACGCGCCGATCCCGCTGATCGAGGAAGGCCTGGCCTTCTTCAAGGACCACGACTGCGACGCGATCGTCGCCTTCGGCGGCGGCTCGGCGATGGACGCGGCCAAGCTGATCGCGATCGCGGCCCGCAACCCGAAGCCGCTGCGCGATCTGGCCGGCTACTTCAAGGGGCTGCGCAACCCGGTGACGATCTACGCGGTGCCCACCACCGCCGGCACCGGCTCGGAGGTGACGGTCGCCGCGGTGATGTCCGACCCCGAGCGCAAGCAGAAGCTGGTGGCGATGGACACCCGCGTCGTGCCGCGCATGGCCGCACTCGACCCGGCGCTGATGGCCGGGCTGCCGCCGGCGATCACCGCGGCCACCGGCATCGATGCGCTCACGCACGCGGTCGAGGCCTACATCGGCCGCTGGGCGACGCCCTACACCGACGGCATGGCGCTGGCGGCGGTGGGGCTGATCTTCGAGAACCTGCCCCGCGCTTACCACGACGGCCGCGACCTGGTCGCGCGCGAGAAGATGGCGCTGGCCTCCACCTATGCGGGGCTGGCCTTCACCCGCGCCAACGTCGGCTACGTGCACGCGATCGCGCACCAGTTCGGCGGCCTGTACCACACGCCGCACGGCCTGGCCAACGCGATCATGCTGCCGCTGGTGCTCGACTACTCGGCGCCGGCGGTCACCGAGCGGCTGGCGCAGCTGGCGGTGCGCGCCAAGCTGGGCCACGAACGCGAGAGCGACGAAACCCTGGCCGCGCGCTTCATCGACGGCGTGCGCGCGCTCAATGCCGAGCTCGGCATCCCGTCGACGCTGGCCGACCTGCGCGAGGCCGACATCCCTGATCTGGCGCGCGCCGCCTGCAAGGAGGCGCACCTGGGCTATCCGGTGCCGCGCTACCTGGACGAGGCCGGCTGCGAAGCGCTGATCCGCCGGGCGCTGCCGCAGGAGCCTCGTGCCGCCGCCAAGCCGGCCAAGCGCGCGAAGGCGCCGGTGCGCCGGCCGCGCAAGACGGTCGCCGCCTGACGCCCGCCGCCTGACGCCCGAGTTCGTGGCCGGCACCCCGGCCCGAATCGAGATCGTGATTCCCTGCTGCCAACCCACCCGAACCCGCACTGAGGAGACCCTGCCGTGAAACGTGTCGTGACCGTGACCATGAATCCGTCGAAGGGCGACTACGCCTTCGAAACCCACTTCCTCGGCGAGCGCTTCTCCGTGCGCCGCCTGGGCGCCGACGGCAACTCGACCAAGGCCTGGGAGCTGCTGCGCCGCAACCAGGGCGAGGCCGACGCGATGGGCCTGGGCGAAGTCGCCGACCATTGCGACGTCGCGGGCCGCACGATCACCAACCGCGCGACGCAGCGGCTGCTGAACGTGGTCACGCGCGTGCCGGTGACCACCGGCGCCACGCTGCGCCGGCTGCTGCAGGTGCGTGCGGTGCGCCACGTGCAGAAGGAGCTGGGCAACTACTTCAACAACAACCTGGTGCTGTTCCTGTCGGGCATGCGCAACTACGACATCGCGGTCGCGCTGTCGGACTACACCCGCAACCTCAGCTTCGCCGACCCGGTGTTCCAGGCGGGCTCGCCGCTGCTGCTGACTTCGCTCAACCAGCTCGAGCTGTACGCGCGCGGCAACGAATTCGTCGCCGGCTCCAAGCCGTGGCGCATGCTCGAGGGCTCGCTGGCGGCGCTGAAGAACAAGCGCGTAGCGATGGCGCTGGCCAAGGCGCACGTGGTCGTGGGCACCTACGACGAGATCCGCGCGGTCGGCGACGGCAACAACCTGGCCGGCAAGACGATCATCACCTCGGCGGTCAACGACGACCAGCTCGAGTTCTACCGCAAGTGCCGGGTCAACCTGGTGATCGACGGCTCGCCCAAGATCTTCGACCGCGTGGTCAGCATCGCCACGCTCGAGGCGATGATCCTCGCGTCGCTGGGCCGGCCGGCGGCCGAAGTGTCGGACGACGACTTCACCGAGATCATCGACGAGCTCGACCTGAAGCCGCGGCTGCTGCACCCGACGGGCAGCTTCCGCAACATGCGCCGCTTCGCGTTCGTGATCCACCCGCTGAGCCAGGACAACATCAAGAAGGGCTTCCCGATCCCCAAGGCGACGCCGAAGGTCGTGATGGACAAGATCGAGCAGCTCGCGGCCTACATGCCGCCGCAGGTGTACTGCAAGATGGAGAACATCGTCTCGCCCGCCGGCTCCGAGACCGAAGGCTGGCTGATCCTGGTCGGCGGCACGCCCAAGGAGATGCTGTCGCACAGCCCCGAGTTCACCTACCGCCGGCTGTTGGCCGCGGCCGACATGGCCGAGAAGATGGGCGCGCAGATCCTCGGCCTGGGTGCGTTCACCAAGGTGGTCGGCGACGCCGGCGTCACGGTGGCCAAGCGCGCGCGCATCCCCGTGACCACCGGCAACAGCTACTCGGCCTCGGGCGCGCTGTGGGCCGCGAACGACGCGATGCGGCGCATGGGCCTGGTGCCGGTGCCCCCCGAGGGCGAGCGCGTGGCCGCGAAGACGATGGTCATCGGCGCGTCGGGCTCGATCGGCTCGGTGTCGGCGCGGCTGCTGGCGATGGCCTTCGACGAGGTCGTGATCGCCGGGCGCAACATGAAGAAGCTCGAGCAGCTGAAGGCGTCGATCCTCGAGGACACGCCCGATGCGAACGTGGTCTGCTCGACCGACTACGACGCGCTGCTCGGCGACATGGACATGATCGTCACCAGCACCTCGGGCGCCGGCAAGAAGATCCTCGACATCACCAAGGTCAAGCCCGGCTGCGTGATCACCGACGTGGCGCGCCCGCTGGACCTGCCGCCCGAAGAAGTCGCCAAGCGGCCCGACGTGCTGGTGATCGAATCGGGCGAGATCGAGCTGCCCACCAAGGTCAAGGGGCTGAAGGACATCAGCCTGCCGCCCAACGTGATCTACGCCTGCCTGGCCGAGACGATCGTGCTGGCGCTCGAAGGCCGCTTCGAGGTCTTCACGATCGGCCGCGACACCGAGTGGGAAAAGGTCAAGGAGATCTACCGCCTGGGCCTGAAGCACGGCATGAAGCTGGCCGCGATCTCGGGCGTCAACGGCGTGTACACCGACGAGCACATCGCCAAGGTGGTGGCGCTGGCCCAGGAGGCGCGGCTGACCTGGAAGGGCGGCGGTGCGGCCAGGCCGGCGCGCAAGACGCGCGCCGCCGCGGCACCGGCGGCTGCACCGGCGGCCAGGAAGACGCGGGCGCGCAAGGCGGCTGCGGCGGAAGCACCGCCGCCCGCGGCAAAGAAGCGCGCAGCGCGCAAGACCGCCGCGGCCAAGGCGCCTCGGGGCAGGAAGGCGGCCGAGGTCGAGGCATCGGCTTGATGGCCTGATGGCCCGACGGCCCGACGGCCCGACGGCCTGACGACTCGATTCGAAGGAGCGCCGGGCCGCGCCCGAGTCGCCCCGCCCCTCGTGGGTCGGGCGATGCGCGGCCCGAGCCGCGGTGCGCATTCGGCGCGCATTCGACGCGCAGTGTCGGGCGGCGTCGGGCGCAGCCCGGGCCTGGCCGGAGATTCAGGCGGCGCCGGCGGGCGCGGCGCCGTCGCCGGTAATCGCCGCGCCGGCCGCAAGCGCGCGCAGGCAATCCAGACACAGGCAGCTGCGCCAGCGCTGCGCCAGCGCCTGCTGCACCTGTGCATCCAGCGCGACGGTGGTGCAGGCGCAAGGCGCCGGGCCGCCGATGCCGCAGCGCATCGCGCCGCCGCAGCGCGGGCAGCGCTCGGCGCAGGCGTCGGCTGCGGCCGGCATCGCTCAGCCGGCGAACAGCGACCGGTGCCGGTCGCGCAGCAGGTTCTTCTGCACCTTGCCCATCGTGTTGCGCGGCAACTCGTCGACGACGAAAGCCGCCTTGGGCACCTTGAAGTTGGCGATGCGCGACCTCAGCGCCGCGACGACGCCGTCGGCGTCGGGCGCGGCGCCGGGCTTGGGCACGATCAGCGCGACCACCGCCTCGCCGAAATCGGGGTGCGGCACGCCGACCACCGCCGACTCGGCCACGCCGGGCAGCTCGTTGATCAGCGCTTCGATCTCGGCCGGGTAGACGTTGTAGCCGCCGCTGATGATCAGATCCTTGCTGCGGCCGACGATGGTGACGCAGCCGCCGGCGTCGATGCTGCCGACGTCGCCGGTCTTGAACCACAGGTCGGTGGTGAATTCCTCGGCCGTCTTCTCGGGCATGCGCCAGTAGCCCTTGAACACGTTCGGCCCTTTGACCTGGATGCCGCCGATCGCGCCGGCGCTGACGGCCAGCCCCTGGTCGTCGACGACGCGCAGCTGCACGCCGGGCAGCGCCGGGCCGACGGTGCCGGCGCGCCGCGCCTCGACCGGCCGGTACGGGTTGGAGCTCAGCATGATCGTCTCGCTCATGCCGTAGCGCTCGAGGATCGTGTGGCCGGTGCGCTCGCGCCAGGCCTCGAAGGTCTCGGGCAGCAGCGGCGCCGAGCCGGCGATGAACAGGCGCATGCGGGCGCAGGCTGCGCGCGTGAGCGCGGCTTCGGCCAGCATGCGCACGTACAACGTGGGCACGCCCATGAACACCGTGGCCTCGGGCAGCCGTGCGATCACCGCGCGCGGGTCGAACTTGCCGAACCAGATCATGCGCGCGCCGGCCAGCAGCGCGCCGTGCGACGCGACGAACAGGCCGTGCACGTGGAAGATCGGCAGCGCGTGGATCAGCACGTCGTCGCCGCGCCAGCCCCAGCATTCGTGCAGCACACGCGCGTTGCTCAGCAGGTTGCCGTGGCTGAGCATCGCGCCCTTGCTGCGGCCGGTGGTGCCGCTGGTGTACAGGATCGCGGCCAGGTCGTCGGCGCGCCGGGCCGCGGGCTCGTGGCGGTCGCCTTGCACCGCCGCCCGCTCGAGCAGGCTGCCGCTGCGGTCGTCGTCCAGCGTGAACACGTGGCCGACGCCGGCGCTGAACGCGATCCGGCTGACCCAGCCGAAGTTGCGGCCGGTGCACACCACCACCTCAGGCTCGGCATTGCCGATGAAGTATTCGATCTCGCCGGCCTGGTAGGCGGTGTTCAGCGGCAGGTACACGCAGCCGGCGCGCAGCACCGCCAGGTACAGCATCAGCGCTTCGACGCTCTTGTCGGTCTGCACCGCCACGCGCGCGCCGGCCTGCAGCTCGAGCGAGGCCAGCAGGTTGGCGAGCATCGCGCTGCCGCGCTCGAGGTCGCGCCAGGTGTAGTGCAGCGGCGCCCCGGGCCCGTCGGCGGTCTCGATCGCGACGGCATCCAGGTCCGCAGGGAAGGCCGCGCGCAGCGCGGCGTAGAGGTTGGCGTTGTCGGGCATGGCGGCTTCAAGGCGGTGGCGGCGCGGCCGCGCCGGCCGGGTGCTCACATCACGGCGTTCACCGCGCGCGAGCGGGCGACTTCGGCGTTCACGAACTTCTCGTGGCCGGCTTCGATCTGCTCCAGGTCGTACAGGTAGTTGACCATCACGCCGAAGGACTGCTTCAAGCCCTTGGCCGACAGGTCGGCACCCGCGTTCAGGCGCTCCAGCCGGGCGCCGTTGTCGAGGTGGAAGCGGGCCACCGGGTCGCCGCCCGGCGTGGGAGCCAGGTGCACCAGGTACGCGGCGCACAACGACAGCAGCGCCGCCTGCGCCGCCGCATCGAGCCCGGCATGCACGGGTGCGTGCTGCAGCGCGCGCAGGTCGCCGCCCGCGGCGCTGCGCAACTGCTCGCGCATCGATTCGTAGTGCGCGGCGGCATTGCGCCGCGGCGGCGGCAGCGCGCGCAGGTCGGGGTCTGCCAGCAGCCAGGCGGCAAAGCCCGGCACCGGCGACAGCGTGCAGAAGCTGCGGATGCGCGGCAGCTCGTGCTGCAGCTGTTCGGCCACGCGCTTGATCAGGAAGTTGCCCAGCGACACGTTGCGCAGCCCCGGCTCGCAGTTGCTGATGCCGTAGAACACGGCCACCCGAAAGCGCTCGGGCGGCAGCGCTTCGCTGCGCTTGTCGATCAGCGGCGCGATCTGCGCCGGCATCTCGGGCAGCAGCGCCACCTCGACGAAGATCAGCGGCTCTTCGGGCAGCTGCGGGTGGAAGAAGGCGAAGCAGCGGCGGTCGGGCTGCAGCCGGCGGCGCAGGTCGTCCCAGCCGTCGATCGCGTGCACCGCCTCGTGGTGGATGATCTTCTCCAGCAGCCGCGCGGGGGAATCCCAGTCCACCCGGCGCAACTCCAGGAAGCCCGGGTTGAACCAGCTGGTCAGCAGGTGGCGCAGGTCGGCATCGACCGCGGCCAGCTCGGGCTGCTTGGGCAGCCGCTGCAGCAGCGCGCGCCGCAGCCGCAGCAGCGCCGCGGTGCCGCCGCCGGTGCGGTTGAGCCGGCGCATCAGCTCCTGGCGCGGCGGCTCGGCCAGTTGCGTCAGCCGGATCTGGTGCGCCGCGCTCGGCTGCTCGGCATAGTCGGCGGCGGCCTGCAGCACCTGCTGTGCGTCGGGCACCAGTTCGCGCGCCAGGTAGCCGAAGAAGGCGTCGAGCTGCGCGGCCGGCAGCGCGTCGAGCTGCCCGAGCACGCGGCGCGCGATCGCCAGGCTGTTGGTTTCGCCGGGCTCCGACAGCAGCCGGCGGCAGCCCAGCACCAGGCTGCGCAGCTGGTGGTCGGCCTGCTGCCGCGCCGCGGCTGCGCGCCAGTCATCGAGCATCGGCGCGGGCCTGTCGTGCTGGCTTGGCCTGCCGGGCGCGGGGCCGGCGCGGGGCCGGCGCGGCGGCGGTACCCGCCACGGCCTGTTCGAGCTCGGCGAAGGCGTCGTGCACGTAGTCCGCCAGCGTCGACAGGTGCGGCACCCGGTCGGTGGCGATCAGCCCGAAGAACAGGTTGCCGGCGTAGCTGATCAGCGTGATGTTCAGCAGGTTGCTCGGCGGCAGCGTGCTCAGCGGGTGGATCTCCTCGAGCGGCGCGCCCATCAGGTACAGCTGCTGCTTCGGGCCGGGCACGTTCGACACCAGCGTGTTGCCGGTGGGCGGCAGCGTGTCGCTCAGGCGCAGCAGCTCGGCGCCCTGCGCCAGCAGCCCGGTGACGATGGTGTAGGCCTCGATGCCCTCGGGCGCCACGCTGTCGATCATCGTGCGCACGCTGCGCAGCGAGAAGCCGACGTTGCGCAGCCGGACCAGCGGGTCGTCGGTGGGCGGCGACAGCTCGACCTGGATGATCCCGATCTTGTTGCCGGCCGACTTCTCGCCCTCGCTGCGCAGGTTGACCGGCATCTGGATCGTCAGCGGCCCCTTGATCTCGACGCCCAGCTCCGACAGGAAGCGCCGCAGCGCGCCGTCCAGGCAGGTCAGCGCCACGTGGTTGACGGTCGAGCGCGTGCGCAGCCGCAGCGCATCGACGCGCGCCATCGGCACCGCTGCGGCGCTGAACTGGCGGCCGCTGGTGACCTGGCCGGTCAGCGGCGTGCGCGCCGTCGACACGAAGGGCAGCGCGATCGCATGCCGCGTCAGCGTCAGCGTCTCGAGCATCAGCATCGCCGCCAGCCTGCCGGCGCCGAGCGCGCGGCGCGAGTGGGTGCGCAACTGGTGCATCGCGCCTTGCAGCAGCCGGTTGGCGCCGCCCTCGCGCTGCCGGGACCGGCCGCCGTGCCCGATCGCCCAGATCGGCTGCAGCCGCCGGTCGGCGGCGCTGTCGTTCAGCCCCTGTGCCGTCCAGCGCATCATGGTCACGCCGTCGGCGCAGGCGTGGTGCATCTTCTGGTACAGCGCGAAGTGGCCGTCCCACAGCCCGTCGATCAGGTGCACCTCCCACAGCGGCCGGCGCCGGTCGAGCATCGGCTCGTGCAGCGCGGCCACGAAGTCGAACAGCGCCTGGCGGCCGTTGGCGCCGGCCGGCAGGCGATGGAAGTGCAGGTGCTGCGCCAGATCCACCGATTCGGCGTCCACCCATTGCGGCAGCGCCGTCAGCGACAGGCGGATCAGCCGGTTGAACGGCGCCTTCACGTCGGTGTGCTCGCCGAGGGTCTCGTACAACTTGCGCCCGAAATCGGCGCCGGCGCGCGGCGGCCGCGCGAAGACCAGCAGCCCGGCCACATGCTTGGGGCTGGCTGCGGTTTCGGTGATGAAGAAGCCCAGGTCGAGCAAGGACAGATCGCTCATGGTGGCCGGCCGCGTGGAGCGTGGTTCAAGTGGGATCCGGATTCTGCGTCATTGCCGCCGCGTGCAAGCGCCGGACGCACGCTGCCGTGTGTGCGGGCGCGCGCGGGCGGCGATATCGGCGCCGCTATCATCCGGCCGCCGATGGCCGCCGCGACGCCGTGCATCGGCCGTGAGCCGCGAGCCGCTCCGTCCGCGCAAGGTCGGCGTCGAGGCGCGCGGAGCCGGCCGGCACGCCCGCAGCGCCCGATGCGCCGCACCGCGGCCGCCCCCTACTGCCCCGAAGGAGACTGAAGACGTGATTCGATCGACCACATCCTGGCTGGCCGCCGCCGTGATGGCCGCGACGCTGGCCGCGCTGCCGCTGGGCAACGCCATCGCGCAGAACAAGGGCGAAGTGAAGATTGCGCTGATCGCCAGCAAGACCGGCCCGCTCGAGGCCTATGCGAAACAGACGATCACCGGCTTCAACCTCGGGCTGGAGTACGCGACCAACGGCACGATGACGGTGGCCGGCAAGAAGCTGGTGGTCATCGAGAAGGACGACCAGGGCAAGCCCGACGTCGGCAAGACGCTGCTCGCGCAGGCCTATGCCGACGACAAGGTGGACATCGCCGTCGGCCCGACCGCGTCGCCGGTGGCGCTGGCGATGCTGCCGGTGGCCGAGGAGTACAAGAAGATCCTGCTGGTGGAGCCGGCGGTCGCCGATTCGATCACCGGCGACAAGTGGAACAAGTACATCTTCCGCACCGGCCGCAACTCGAGCCAGGATGCGATCAGCAACGCCGTCGCACTGGACGCCGCCGGCACCAGCATCGTCACGCTGGCGCAGGACAACGCCTTCGGCAAGGACGGCGTCAAGGCCTTCAAGGACGCGCTGAAGAAGGCCAAGATCGTGCACGAGGAATACCTGCCCGCGGCCACCACCGACTTCACCGCGGCCGGCCAGCGCATCATCGACAAGCTGAAGGATCTGCCGGGCAAGAAGGTGGTGTGGATCGTCTGGGCCGGCGGCAACCCGTTCAAGATCGCCGACATGGACCTGAAGCGCTACGGCATCGAGATCGCCACCGGCGGCAACATCCTGCCGGCGATGGTGGCCTACAAGCAGTTCCCGGGCATGGAAGGCGGCCTGTACTACTACTTCGGCATCCCGAAGAACAAGGTCAACGAGTGGCTGGTCGCGCGCCACTACAAGGAGTTCAAGGCGCCGCCCGATTTCTTCACGGCCGGCGGCATGGCCGCGGGCATCGCGGTGGTCGAGGCGCTGAAGAAGACGGGCGGCGACACCGCCACCCCCAAGCTGATCGCAGCGATGGAAGGCATGAGCTTCGAGACGCCCAAGGGCACCATGACCTTCCGCAAGGAAGACCACCAGGCGATGCAGGACATGTACCACTTCAGGATCAAGGTGGACCCGGCCTTCGCCTGGGGCGTGCCCGAACTGGTGCGCGAGATCAAGGCCTCCGAGATGGACGTGCCGATCCGCAACAAGCGGTAGTCGGACCACCCCCGTACAGCGCCTTCGGCGCCCCCCCTCGAGGGGGCGACACCTGCGGACCGGCAAAGCCGGATCCGCGGTGTCCGCTCGATCGAGCCCGCCTTGCCCGCCACGAACCCGCTTTGCACCGCTGCCTGCCGTGCTCGAGACCCGCGACCTGACGATCCGATTCGGCGGCCACGTGGCCGTCGACCGCGTGTCCTGTGCCTTCGCGCCGGGCACGCTGACGGCCATCGTCGGGCCCAACGGCGCCGGCAAGACCACCTACTTCAACCTGATCTCGGGCCAGTTGCCGGCCACCGAGGGCCGGGTGCTGCTGAACGGCGAGGACATCACCCGGCTGCCGGCGCCGCTGCGCACGCACCGCGGCCTGGGCCGCGCCTTCCAGCTGACGCAGCTGTTCCCGAACCTGACGGTGCAGGAGAACGTGCGCCTGGCGGTGCAGGCGCGCGAATCGGGCCGGCGCGGCCTGGGGCTGGACCTGCTGAGCGTGTGGCTCGACCGCAAGGGCTGGATCGACGAGGCGCGGCGCATCCTGGATTCGGTGCGGCTGGACGACAAGCGCGACGCGCACGCCAGCAGCCTGCCGCACGGCGACCAGCGCAAGCTCGAGGTCGCGCTGCTGATGGCGCTGGACCCGAAGGTCTACATGTTCGACGAACCCACCGCCGGCATGAGCGTGGACGAGGTGCCGGTGGTGCTCGACCTGATCCGCACGCTCCAACGCCGCCGCGACCGGCTGATCCTGCTGGTCGAGCACAAGATGGACGTGGTGCGCGAGCTGGCCGACCGCATCGTCGTGCTGCACAACGGCCAGCTCGTGGCCGACGGCGAGCCGGCGGCGGTGATCGCGTCGCCGGTGGTGCAGCAGGCCTATCTGGGCGTGGTGCCGGAGGACGAGGACGGGCTGGCGCCGGCCCCTGCGGACCGGCGCGAGCCGACCGAGTCGCAGCGGCATGCAGGCCGCGACGCGGGGGCGGCATGACGGCGCCGGTGCTCGAGCTCGACGGCGTGCACACGCACATCGGCGCCTACCACATCCTGCACGGCGTCGACCTGGCCGTGCCGGCCGGCCAGGTCACGATGCTGCTCGGCCGCAACGGCGCCGGCAAGACGACGACGCTGCGCACGATCATGGGCCTGTGGGCGGCGTCCGCCGGCGCGCTGCGCTTCAAGGGCCGGGCCATCGGCGGCAAGGGCGCGCAGCTGCCGACGCCCGAGATCGCGCAGCTCGGCATCGCCTATGTGCCCGAGAGCATGGGCATCTTCACCGACCTGACGGTGCAGGAGAACATGGTGCTCGCCGCCCGCTCGGCACGGCGCGCGGCCGAGCTCGACACGCAGCGGCTCGAATGGATCTTCGGCCTGTTTCCGGCGCTGCAGAAGTTCTGGCTGTATCCGGCGGGCAAGCTGTCGGGCGGGCAGAAGCAGATGCTCGCGGTGGCGCGCGCGATCGTCGAGCCGCGCGAGCTGCTGCTGATCGACGAGCCGAGCAAGGGGCTGGCGCCGTCGATCATCCGCAACCTGATCGACGCCTTCGGCCAGCTCAAGCGCCAGGACACGACGATCCTGCTGGTCGAGCAGAACTTCCAGATGGCGCGCGCGCTCGGCGACCGCGTGGCGGTGATGGACGACGGCCGCGTCGTGCACGCCGGCGCGATGGCCGAACTGGCCGATGACGAAGCGCTGCAGCAGCGGCTGCTGGGCCTGTCGCTGGGGGCGCACCAATGAGCGCGCCGGGCCGCTCCCAAGCGCTCATCCCGGAGCACGCAGTGCGCAGGGGCGTCCAGTGAGCGCGCCGGGCCGCTCCCAAGCGCGAATCCCGGAGCACGCCGTGCGCAGGGGCGTCCGGTGAGCGCGGGCAAGCATCCGGCCGCCGAGGCGCCGGCGGGGCCCGCGCCGGCCGGGCCCATGCGGCCGGGCCTGGCGCCGCAGGCCTCGATCCCCAAGGCCGAGTTCGACTGGAAGCCGCTGGCACTGCTGGCCGCGCTGCTGCTGGGGGGCTGGCCGCTGATCGGCTCGACCTCGACCTGGGTCACGCTCAGCGTCGCCGGGCTGGCGATGGGGCTGATCGTGTTCATCATCGCGTCGGGCCTGACGCTGATCTTCGGGCTGATGGACGTGCTCAACTTCGGCCACGGCGTGTTCATCGCGCTCGGCGCCTTCGTCGCGACCAGCGTGATGGGCGGCATGGCCGACTGGACGGCGAGCGATTCGCTGCTGCGCAACCTGGGCGCGGTGTTCGCGGCCATGCTCGTCGCGATGGCCGCGGCCGGCGCGCTGGGGCTGGCCTTCGAGCGCGTGATCGTGCGCCCGGTCTACGGGCTGCACCTGAAGCAGATCCTGATCACGATGGGCGGCATGATCGTCGGCGAGGAGCTGATCAAGGTGATCTGGGGGCCGCAGCAGATCGCGCTGCCGCTGCCGGAAACGCTGCGCGGCAGCTTCGTGCTCGGCGACGCGTCGATCGAGAAGTACCGCGTGCTCGCGGTGGCGATCGGGCTGGTGGTGTTCGCGCTGTTGCTGTGGGCGCTGAACCGCACCAAGGTCGGGCTGCTGATCCGCGCCGGCGTGCAGGACCGCGAGATGGTGGAAAGCCTCGGCTACCGCATCCGGCGGCTGTTCGTCGGCGTGTTCGTCGCGGGCAGCGCACTGGCCGGGCTGGGCGGCGTGATGTGGGGGCTGTACCAGCAGGCGGTGGTGCCGCAGATCGGCGCGCAGGTCAACATCCTGATCTTCATCGTGATCATCATCGGCGGCCTGGGCTCGACGCTGGGCTGCTTCGTCGGCGCGCTGCTCGTCGGCCTGATGGCCAACTACACCGGCTTCCTGGCGCCGAAGGTGGCGCTGTTCTCCAACATCGGGCTGATGGTCGCGATCCTGCTGTGGCGGCCGCAGGGCCTGTATCCGGTGACGAATCGATGAGCGCACCGGCCTGGTTCGCGCAGACCGGAACATGCTGAAGCGCCTGCTTTCCCACGACTACCCGCGCAGCCGCATCCTCGCGGTCGCGCTGGTCGCGATCGCGATCGCGCTCGCCTTCGCGCCGTTCCTGTTCCCGGGCAGCAAGGCGCTGGGCGTCGCCGCGAAGATGCTGGTGTTCATCCTGCTGGTGGCCAGCTACGACCTGCTGCTCGGCTACACCGGCATCGTCAGCTTCGCGCACACGATGTTCTTCGGCATCGGCGCCTACGGCATCGCGATCGCCAGCACGCGCCTGGGTGAAGGCTTCGCCGCAGTGTGCATCGGCGTGGCGGCCGCACTGGCGCTGTCGCTCGTGCTGTCGCTGGTGATCGGCCTGTTCAGCCTGCGCGTGAAGGCGATCTTCTACGCGATGATCACGCTGGCGGTGGCCGCCGCGTTCCAGACGCTCGCGTCGCAGCTGTCCGACATCACCGGCGGCGAAGACGGCCTGACGTTCAAGAACCCGCTGCTCTTCAGCCCGTCGTTCGAGCCCTTCGAGTCCGAAGTCTTGGGCTTGATGCTCGACGGCAAGGTGTTCAGCTACTACCTGCTGTTCGGGGTGGCGGCGCTGCTGTTCCTGCTGCTGCTGCGCATCGTCAACTCGCCCTTCGGCCGTGTGCTGCAGGCGATCCGCGAGAACGACTTCCGCGCCGAGGCGATCGGCTACCGCACCGTCGTCTACCGCACGCTGAGCAACGTGCTGTCGGCGCTGTTCGCCACCGTGGCCGGCGCGCTGCTCGCGATCTGGCTGCGCTACACCGGGCCGGACACCACGCTGAGTTTCGAGATCATGCTCGACATCCTGCTGATCGTCGTCATCGGCGGCATGGGCACGATCTACGGCGCGGTGGTGGGCTCGGTGCTGTTCGTGCTCGCGCAGAACTACCTGCAGGACCTGCTGAAGGTGGCGGCCGGCGCGCTCGGCGGCGTGCCGGTGCTCGCGCAACTGGTGTCGCCCGACCGCTGGCTGCTGTGGCTGGGCGTGCTGTTCGTGCTGTCGGTCTACTACTTCCCGGCCGGCGTCGTGGGACGGCTGCGGCTGGGCGCGCTGCGCCGGCGCGAATGAGCCGCCGCGCCGACTGCGCTGCCCGCCCGGGGCGCGAAGCGCGCCGGGGCCTGCCCGGCGCGGCGCAGACGGCCGCAGCTCAGCGCAACGCTGCCAGCGCAGCGGCGTAGTCCGGCTCCTGCCCGATCTCGGGCACCAGTTGCGCATGCCGCACCTTGTCGTGCTCGTCGAGCACGAACACCGCGCGCGCCGCCAGGCCGGACAGCGGGCCGGCATCGATCGCCACGCCGTAGTCGCGCAGGAAACGGCTGCCGCGCAGCGTGGACAGCATCGTCACGTTCTTGATGCCTTCGGCGCCGCAGAAGCGGCCCTGCGCGAACGGCAGGTCGGCCGAGATGCACAGCACCGCGGTGTTGGACAGGCCCGCCGCGTCCTGGTTGAAGTGGCGCACCGACGCGGCGCACACCGGCGTGTCGATGCTCGGGAAGACGTTGAGCACCTTGCGCTTGCCGGCGAAGTCGGCGAGGCCACGGTCCGATAGGTCGCCCGCCACCAGCTGGAACGCCGGTGCCTGGCTGCCGACCGCGGGCACGTTGCCGCCGAGGGGAACGGGATTGCCTTTGAAAGTGACGCTCGCCATCGCTGCACTCCTGATCGAGAAAGGGCCGTGATGGTAAGCGGCACGCGCGTTGCGCGGCAGGCGATTCCGGCAAGCCCTGCATTCGCGGTACCGGCGCCGGGCACCGCCGACGCCACCCTGCAGCGGCCGTCCGGCGCGACGCCCCAGCCTTCGATCCGCCCGTCGTCCGACAAAGGCCCGGCCCGGGAAGTGCGGCGGCTCGGGCGGCATACTCCGGCGACCGTGCTTCTCTCCCACGACCGGAGGCTTCCCCCATGGCCGACACCTGGCTCCCCACGCTCATCACCGACACGCCGCAGGCCGGATTCGAGCTCGCGATCACGCTGAGCCGGCGCGGCGTGCGCTACACCCAGCCCGACACCGACGTGCTCAAGAAGCTGCGCCCGGTGTACGCCGAGGATGCCGACGCGCTGACGGCGGCATCGCAGGTCATCGCGATCAACTTCCAGACCGTGGCGGCCGCCAACAACTACTGGCGTAAGTAGGCGCCCGGCTGCCACGGATCGCGCCGGCACGACGCCGATCGCGCGCGCCGCTGCGCGCGCCGGCGGCGGCCAGCCCTGCGCTGCCGCAGCCTACTTGGGGCGTTTGTCGATCACGCGCCGCGCCTTGCCGACCAGCGTGCGTTCGATCGAATCGGGCGCACCGACGCTGACGGTGGCGCTGACGCCGATCAGGTTCTTGATGCGGTGCTGCAGCTCCTGCGCGATGCCCTCGCGCGCCGCGTTCGCGTGCTGCGGCTGCAGCTCGACCAGCACCTGCAGGTCGTCGAGCGCGCCCGAGCGCGTGACCACCAGCTGGTACTGCCCCGACAGCGCGCCGTGCTGCAACACCAGCTCCTCGACCTGCGTCGGGAACACGTTGACGCCGCGGATGATCAGCATGTCGTCGCTGCGGCCGACGATCTTGCCCATGCGGCGCATGCTGCGCGCGGTGGGCGGCAACAGCCGCGTCAGGTCGCGGGTGCGGTAGCGGATCACCGGCAGCGCTTCCTTGGTCAGCGTGGTGAACACCAGCTCGCCTTCTTCGCCGTCGGGCACCACGTCGCCGCTGATCGGGTCGATGATCTCGGGGTAGAAGTGGTCCTCCCAGATCACCGGGCCGTCCTTGGCTTCGATGCACTCGCTGGCCACGCCCGGGCCCATCACTTCCGACAGGCCGTAGATGTCGACCGCGTCGAGCCCGGCGCGCACCTCGATGTCGTGGCGCATCGCCTCGGTCCAGGGCTCGGCGCCGAAGATGCCGACCTGGATCGACGAGGCGCGCGGGTCGATCCCCTGGCGCTCCATCTCCTCGATGATCACCTGCATGTAGCTGGGCGTGACCATGATGATGTCGGGCCGGAAGTCGGTGATCAGCTGCACCTGCTTCTCGGTCTGGCCGCCGCTCATCGGCACCACGGTGCAGCCCAGGCGCTCGGCGCCGTAGTGCGCGCCCAGGCCGCCGGTGAACAGGCCGTAGCCGTAGGCCACGTGCACGATGTCGCCGGGCCGGCCGCCGCCGGCGCGGATGCTGCGCGCGACCAGGTCGGCCCAGTTGTCGATGTCACGGCGCGTGTAGCCGACTACCGTCGGCTTGCCGGTGGTGCCGCTGCTGGCGTGCACGCGCACCACCTGCTCGCGCGGCACCGCGAACATGCCGAAGGGGTAGTTGTCGCGCAGGTGGTGCTTGGTCGTGAACGGGAACTTCGCCAGATCGGCCAGCGACCGGCAGTCCGACGGGTGCACACCCTTGGCATCGAAGGCGCGGCGGTAGTGCGGCACGTGCTCGTACGCGTGCTGCAGGGTCCACTGCAGCCGCTGCAGCTGCAGCGCGGTGAGCTGGTCGCGGCTCGCGGTCTCGATCGCCTCGAGGTCGCCGGGGTTGGGCTGCTTGGCGGGCATGGTGGTGATGTTCTCCGGTTTTCGGGTCTCGGGGATTCAATCGGAAATCGAGGGGGGCCCTCAATGGCGCGCGAACAGCCTTGAATGATCGCGATGCGCTTGCCTTGCGGATTCGGCACGGCAGCCGCCGGAGCCGCGCAGCGCGCTGCGATGAACGTGTCGCAGGTGCCGGGCCCATCGCTGGAGCGGCCACGCCGCACGCATGGCGCGCACGCTCGACGGCCTGCCGAGCGCCCCCAGGGCCGGGTTGCGCCCAGCCCGCACCCGCGGGGCCGATACAACTTTGGGCGGCCCGGCGTTTCCTCGAGAGCGGCGATCGGACATCGTGGTCGGGCGCTTGCGTTGACGCAGGAAGCGGGTCGGCGTGTTGCCAGCCGGCCGGGCCTGGCGTCACGGTTGCCTCCCGGGCCTGCTCCGCAGGCCCGGGAGGCAGGACCGCACCTGTGCCCCGCTCGCTCCCCCGCCTTCCAGCGAATTATGAGAATGGTGGGCGCCGGCTGGCATCCCGGCATCGCGGGGTAAACCCGCGGTACGGATCGTTCAGCCACGGCCGCGTGGCCTGGGTCACGGCGATGGGGACGCGCGTATCTTGAAGGAGCCGTCGGCGCACCCACGTGCTGCCGATGTCCACTCCTGTCGTCGGCGCCTGGTTGGTGGCCTTGGGCGCAGCAGTTGCCGGGCTGGTGGTGGGCTGGCCATGGATCGTGCGTCGGCGCCGCGCGCAGCTGCGCGCGCTGCCGCTGCCGCCCGGCTGGGCCCGGTTGATCGAGGAACAGGTGCCGCTGGTCAAGCGACTGCCGCCGGCACTGCGCGAGCGGCTCGATGCGCATCTTCGCGTCTTCCTGGCGGACAAGGCCTTCGTCGGCTGCCGCGGGCAGCAGGTCGGGCTGCAAGTGCGGCTGACGATTGCCGCACAGGCCTGCATGCTCCTGCTCGGGCAGGAGCATGGCGAGGTTTTTCCGCGGCTGCGCCAGGTGCTGGTCTATCCAGGGCCGTTCATCGTGCGCCGCCGTCAGTGGCTGCCTGGGGGCGTGCTCAGCGAGCGTGCGCAGGCGCTGGTCGGCGAGTCCTGGGGCGAGGGCCAGGTCGTGCTGGCGTGGTCGGAGGTGCTGTCGGGCGCGGCCGATCCCGACGACGGTCGCAACGTCGTGCTGCACGAGTTCGCGCACGAGGTGGACCAGGACGGCGGCGCAGCTGACGGCCGCCCCTGGCAAGCCCGGCCGGCCGACGCCCGCCGCTTCGCCCGGGCGATGGAGGCTGCACGCGCCGCAGCGCAGCAGAGCGGGCCGCACCCGATGCCCGGCGCCGATGTGCCGCCGCTGTTCGACGATTACGCGCTCGGCGATCCAGCCGAGTTCTTTGCCGTGGCCACCGAGATCTTCTTCGAGCGCCCGGCGGCGCTGCAGGCGCAGGCGCCCGCAGTGGCCGACGAGTTGGCGCGGCTGTACGGCGTGGACCCGCGCCGTTGGTAACTGGGCGGCGACGCGGTGCCCCGTGCCGTTGGTGCCTGGGCGGTGACGCGGTGCCCCGTGCCGGCTCCGCTTGGCGTATCCACGCAAGGTGCCGAGCCAGGAATGTGCTTCCTGGCCCGGCAGCGGCCGCAACCTCTGGAACGGCGGCCCGACGTGGTTCTCGGTCAGCGAGCGCTGCGCGGCTTCCGACGTGGTCGGCGCCGATCACGTAGTCGCAGTCGATGCGCACGATGTCGACCCCCGCGGTAGGTGACATGGGGCTCGGCGCCCGTCAGGTCGTGCGGCTGCACATCCTCGGCGTTGTGGATCACGACCCCCTTCATGCGGTCGCGGGCCTGGTACAGATCTTTCGTCAGTTCGGTCTGGCCGTAGACCACCACCGGGTTGCCGCGCTGCATTCGTGCAGGTCCACACGATCGAGCCTGTCGTGGTCGGCGATGAAGAAGCCGTCGTGGATCTCGCCTTCGCGGCCCTTGCGCTGGCCGCACTGCGCCTCGCCCATCAGTTCCGCGAACCCATGCTCGAGCGCGCCCGCACGGATGCGCGCCCGCACGCACTCGCGGCTGTGCTGTTCCAGCAGCGCGTTGTCGATGCCCTTCAGGTAGAGCAGTTGCGCCAGCAACAGCCCTGACGGGCCGCCGCCGATGATGCAAACCTGAGTCCTCATCGAAGCCTCCTTTGCCGGGATAGCGAAGCGATTCTTCGTTCGATGCAAGCGAGCTTGCTCGCGTTGCACTCGCGCACGACACCCCGGCCGCGGACCACCGAGTCGGTTGCGTACCTCGCGCCCGGCGCCGGCCGCCCACGATGCAGGCGACTTCGCGAACAATCTGCCGAAAGGGGCCAGACATCGCGTCGGTTCCCATGGCGTTTGCACCTACTCTTCACATCCCCTCAGTCTGCTGCCGCAATGGCAGATGTACGACGACATGAATGAATCGACGCTGTGGTCGTTGGGTGCACTCGCGGTGCTGGTAGCCGTCGGCTGGTTGTATTGGCGACGTCGGCGGCGATTGCACAAGGTGGTTCTTGATCGCAGCAATGCTGCCCGCCCCCATCCACCACGCGCCACAGCCGCGCCGGCCGAAGCCGGGCCAAGCGCCTCGTTGCGGCGAGAGGGCCAGCATCGTGTCGAGGCCGCCCTCACGACGGATAGTTGCCCAACGGCCGAACACTCCATTACACGGCAGCCATCAACGCTCGCTGGATCAAAGGGGCGACGTGAGCTCGCCGAACCCGCGGCAACTGCGCCCGGAACCACGGCCGAGCATGCTCCCTTCGATCGAACGGGACTCGCTGATTCACAACCCTTGGCCGCCGTCGCAGGTGATCGCCCGCCCAGCCGCCAAGCAGCCCCGAGGCTCACGCCGGAGCCCGCTTTGCCGTCGGCACTCCCGGACGCAGAATCCGAAATCCACCCGATCGAAATCGCGCTAGTGGCGGCGCGTCCGCCGATCGCGCTCGAACACCCGATCGACGAACGCCAGGTGAAGCTGCAACAGCACCACCGAAGCCTGGCCCGAGTCTTGGTGGTCGATGACTCGCGCCTGGTCCGCGTAAAGACCGGCAGGCTGCTGTCGCAGCAGGGTTACGTTGTGGTCGAAGCGACCGATGGGCTCGACGCACTGCGCCGGATCCAAGCATGCGCGCCCGACCTGGTCATCACCGATGTCGAGATGCCCGGGCTGGACGGTTTCGGCCTCACCCGCCGACTGCGAGCGGATCCGTGCACTGCCCGAATTCCCGTAATCATGATTACGGCCGCCGACGAACGCCACCGGATTGAAGCGGCCGATGCGGGGGTCGATACCCTCCTTGGAAAACCCTACGCCGACGTGGAGCTTATCGCACACGCCTCCCGCCTGCTGGAGGCGGACATGACAGCGGTTGCCTAGCCGCCTGCGCCCGGAGTCGGCCTGATGCGCCGTCGGCGCCCGATTGATTCGAACCGACGCGAACCAGTCGCCTCACACAAGAAAATAGCCCGGATTCCTGAGAACCCGGGCTACCCCTGGATAATAGCCTGACAATGTCCTACTTTCACACGGGAACCCGCACTATCATTGGCGCAGAAGCGTTTCACTGTCCTGTTCGGGATGGGAAGGAGTGGTTCCACCTCGCTATGGTCATCAGGCTTGACTTGTTGCCCACAGACTTGTGTCTGAAGGCCAATTCATAAAGTCAAATCAGCGGATCACGCTGTCGGCATAACTCATATCGACGATTGTCAAAGTTATAGGGTCAAGCCGCACGAGCAATTAGTATCGGTTAGCTCAACGCATTACTACGCTTCCACACCCGACCTATCAACGTCCTGGTCTCGGACGACTCTTCAGGGGGCTCAAGTCCCCGGCAAGACTCATCTTGAGACGAGTTTCCCGCTTAGATGCTTTCAGCGGTTATCTCTTCCGCACTTAGCTACCCGGCAATGCCACTGGCGTGACAACCGGTACACCAGAGGTGCGTCCACTCCGGTCCTCTCGTACTAGGAGCAGGCTCTCTCAATCTTGCAGCGCCCACGGAAGATAGGGACCAAACTGTCTCACGACGTTTTAAACCCAGC
>WBZU01000073.1_pt1 | contig 113518 bp, 101 predicted proteins | sample 5204311 | NCBI WGS metagenome assembly WBZU01 (sample SAMN12344359, study PRJNA552823) | activated sludge metagenome | biome: Activated sludge suspended growth; feature: Nitrification reactor; material: Wastewater; isolation source: activated sludge from nitrification reactor of wastewater...
CGGAGTCTGCAATGCGACCGTCGAATGCATCAATTGGCCCAAATCGCAAGGCTTGCATTCCACCGACAGATTTCCGGAGGTCAATTTGCGTACGTCCAAGAGATCGTCCACCAATGCATTGAGGCGTTGCGTATTGTCGGCGGCAATTTGCAATAATTCCTGCGAAAGCGCTTCATCGTCTTTGGCCATGCCCGCGGCCAGCAAATCAATGGCGCCTTTGATCGCGGTCATCGGCGTACGAAGCTCGTGGCTCACGATGCTCACGAGGTCCTCCTTCGCTTGCTCCGCTTCAATGCGCGCGGTCATGTCGTGCGCACTCATCAAAATGGACGTGCCCGCCGTGACGGGATCGAGAACCCTCCGCATATCCGTCGAAAACCAACGTTGCCCCGCGGTCGTCACGAGCCGAACGTCGCGGACGAACGACTCGCCCGTTTCCGTGCGCGCCAACAAATCCGCAACGTCGCGTGAGGCTACGAAAATCGATTGCAAAGTAAATGTATTTCCAAAGGTTTGTCGGGCTAATGTATTGGCCTGAATCATCGATCCATCGCGCGAAAACGTAATGACGACAATGGGCGCGAAACGAACCGCCTCGGCCGCTCGAACCATCTCCGGATCCAGCGTCGCCACAGGTCGGGCTTCCACCAACAATCCAATGCGACCATCCGCAAACGTGTATCGACCAATGTTCATTTCGATTCGCCGCGCCTGACCGAGCGGGAAAATCGTCCGCTCCTGCTTGACGCGCTTGCCCGACGCCACCGTGTCTCGAAGCTGCGCCAATGTCGCGCGAATCGTGGGTGAAGGGTTTTGACCCCGCTTACTCAAATCCTCGATATCCTTGGCCATCCACATTTCCACCCCGGAACGATTGGCCCAAACAATACTCCCGGAGTCCGGATCGGTAATCCAGACGGCATGATCCAAAAGCTCGAGCACCGACAACACTTCAACATTCATACGGGTTGGCACATCGCGGGTACGTCCCAGACGTTGAAGATTTCTACTCGTTCATGAGTGTACTCGTACACGATTCGTGAACAATGGCGCCAGACTAGCAAGTTTTAGTCGCCCCGTATCTCGTTTTTTTAAGCACCGGGGTGTGCAATGAAGCGTAACGATTTGTATTACGTATAAAGATTACTTCTGATAACGTGAATACGCCAATGATGTGGCATTCGTGCGCTGCCGTCGGTACCCATCAACAGATCCGCGGAAGCTGCTCGCCGGCAAAAAGGTCGAGCAATCGAGTGGTTCCAAGGCGCCCGCGCAAGGTCACGCGACCGTCGCGTGTGTGTGGTGGCAAACCAACGACGCGGCCGATACATTGCGCTCCGGATCCCTCCGGGCATTTCCGAATCAATGCCAACGCTCGATCGGCGTCCTTTTCGGCAACGAATGCAACAAGACGCCCTTCGCACGCCACATACAATGGATCCAAACCAAACAATTCACACGCTCCGCGCACCACGTCGCCCACCGGAATGGCCCGCTCGTCGATTTCTATATCGATTCGGCCGTCGAGCGCGATTTCATTCAATACGGAGCTCAATCCACCCCGCGTCGGATCACGCAGACAATGCACATCGATTCCCGCATCCAGCAGCGATTGCACCATGCCGTGCAAAGGCGCGCAATCGCTCTCCAAGGCTCCCTCGATCAATAACCCTTCCCGCGCCGATAACACCGCAATGCCGTGTCGCCCAAGATCGCCGCTCAAGAGAATCATGTCGCCCGGACGAACCTGATCGGGTCCGATGACGAGGTTGTCCGGCAAAACGCCGATCCCCGTCGTCGTAATGAAAACACCGTCGCCTTTGCCTCTATCGACGACCTTCGTATCTCCCGTCACTATCTCCATGCCGGCGGTTCGAGCTGCCAAACCCATTGACGTGACGACGCGTCGCAGGTCTTCGAGCGGCAAACCTTCTTCCAGTATAAAGGACGCCGATAAAGCTCGAGGTCGCGCTCCCGCCATGGCCAAGTCATTGATCGTGCCGTACACGGATAAAGATCCAATATCTCCACCCGGAAAAAACATCGGCTTGACGACATACCCGTCGGTCGTCATGGCCAAACGATTGGTGGACGTTTCGAATATTGCGCTGTCGTGGCGATTGGTCATGCACGCCGCGCCAAACGCCGGTCGAAAAATCGTTTCAATGATTTCCCGCGAAAGCCGCCCTCCGCCGCCGTGCGCAAGTTGCACCGTGGTTTGACGATGAGGCACGGGACAAGCCGAATCGAAAGACTGCTCCGACATATCACAACCCCGCTCTCCGATAACGATAATACGCCGCACAAGCACCTTCGGAAGAGACCATCGTGGCGCCGAGGGGTTTTTCCGGAGTACACCGCCCGCCGAAAGCCGGACAATCGCTCGGCTTCAGAACGCCCAGCAAAACCCGGCCGCTTTGGCATTCCGTGCTTTCTTCCTTGACGACGGCGTCCACGCCGAATCGTTTTTCCGCGTCGAAGGATGCGTACGCTTCACGCAGCCCCAAACCGCTCTGCGGAATTTCACCCATACCGCGCCATTTTCGAGCCACGACCTGAAAGACATCGGCCACGGCCGTTCGAGCCGCCGCATTGCCGCCCGAACGCACGGCACGCGTGTATTGGTTCTCCACTTCCGCCCGACCTTCTTCCAATTGCGCCACGCACATCGCAATGCCTTGTAAAATGTCCGCCGGCTCGAATCCCGTCGCGACAATCGGCACGCGATATCGCTTCGCCAACGGGCCGTATTCGTCGAGACCCATGATCGTGCAGACATGTCCCGCGGCGAGAAATGCATCCACGCGCCGCTCGGTGGACGACAAAATCGCTTCGAGCGCCGGAGGAACGAGGACATGCGAGACGAGCATCGAGAAATTCGTTATTTTACGACGCACAGCTTCTTTGATGGCCATGGCATGCGCGGGGGCCGTCGTTTCGAAGCCAACGGCGAAAAAGACCACTTCCCGATTCGGGTTTTTCTCGGCGATCATCAGCGCATCGAGGGGGGAATACATCATACGGACGTCGGCGCCGGCGCTCTTGACGGCAAATAAATCACCCTCGGAGCCGGGCACGCGGAGCATGTCCCCAAAAGAACAGAAAATCACGCCCGGTCGCGCAGCAATGGCGAGCGCTCGATCCAGCATTTCCACCGGCGTGACACAGACCGGACAACCCGGGCCATGCAGCAGCGTCAGTGATTCCGGCAGGAGTTTGTCGATACCAAAACGCACGATGGCATGCGTTTGTCCTCCGCATACTTCCATGATGCGCCAAGGTCGGGTCTGTTTGTCTCGGATTGAATCCGCCAATCGTCGACAAAGCGCTTCATCGCGGTATTCGTCGACATATTTCATGAAGTCGCCTCCGTCGCGTCCGCGGATTCGCCCATTTCAATCAGGTACGCCAGCGTTCGAGCCGCTTCGGCTTCATCCATTCGACTGATCGCAAATCCCACGTGCACGATGACCCAATCGCCCACATCGGCTTCGGGTACGTATTCCAAACAAACGTCGCGGATGATCCCGCCGAAAGCGACTTTGCCCGTGCGCAGATCGTTCTGCGTGATTTCGACGATTTTACCGGGAACACCAAGGCACATCAGGCACCTCCGCCCATCGTCGACATGTACGACGCCGCGGCCACTTGTCCAGCAGAAATTCCGCCATCGTTGATTGGAACCTGCAAAGGCAAAAAGCAATCGAATCCATTACGCTCGAGTCGCCCGACGAGCGCCCGCGTCAATAGGTCGTTTTGAAAACAACCACCCCCCAGAATGACTTTGCGTTTGCCCGTTCGTTCGCAACAACGCACGCCAAGATCCACGATGCTCGCAAGGAATTTCGCCGCGATTTCCGAAGCGGGTTTGCCCGCGCTCCGATCCGTCAGCGAAGCCTGAACGAGCGGGCGAAGATCGGCTGTCCAACAAGCACCATCCGACAACGGAATCGGGTAGGGATCCGGCAGATTGAAATGGTTTTCTTTGACGCACCATTCCAGTTCCATCGCCGCTTGGCCGTCGAAGGTGCTCACGTGCCGAATTCCCAAAAGTGACGCAAATGCGTCGAAAAGCCGCCCCATGCTCGATGTCCACGGCGCCGAGAATCCACGTTGCATCGCATTCCACAACGCCTGCCCCGACCCCTCGGGCCACGCATCTTTGACCAGGGAAAGACAATCATCGTTCATCGTTTGTGCGAGCAATCCAAGCGCCGCGCGTCGTGGTTCCAATGCGGCTTTATCACCCCCGGGCAAACGAAAGCATTGTAAATGACCCACGCGCGTGCCCGTGCCCGGACGAACGACGAATACCTCGCCACCCCAAGCCTGTCCATCCAAGCCAAACCCGTATCCATCCCAAGCCAAAGCGGCGACCTCATCATGAATGTGATGTTCGGCCATCACCCCCGCGACATGTGCGTGGTGATGTTGCACTCGTACAAGTTGCGCATCGTATTCGAGCGCCAATCGTTCGGCCAGGCGCGTCGACGGAAAATCGGGATGTAAATCGCAGGCAATGATGTCGGGGCGAACATCATAAAAACGCAAGAGATCTCGCGTCACCGTTTCAAGCAAATCCACCGAGGCCACATCGTCCATATCGCCGACGTGTTGACTCATGACGACATTGCCTCGCACGTTGAGCGACACGGTGTTTTTCATGAACGCACCGAGTCCGACGATGCACCGTCGATCATTGAGTTGAAACACCGGAAGCGGCGCGAATCCGCGCGATCGGCGAACGATATGAATTCCACGCGCACTTTCGCGGACGACCGAATCGTCGACGGGCCTGACAATTGGTCGATCGTGGACGAGGAAAATGTCGGCAATCGACCCGAGGCGCTGCAATGCCGAATCCGTGTCGATACAAATGGGCTCGCCGGACAAATTGCCGCTCGTGCAAATCAGCGGAACATCGACAGCCTCGGCGAGGAGCGAATGCAGCGCCGTCGTCGGTAACATCGCGCCAAGCAGCGGACATCGAGGTGCAGCTTCGGGAGCAATCGTGGAGCTTTCTTTTCGTTGCAAAAGGACAATCGGGCCGCTCGGATCGGTCAATGCAATTCGTTCGGCAGCTGAAACATGAGCTTCGGCCTCGATACGGGCCAAGTTTGCAAAGAGAACAGCGAATGGTTTTTCCAAACGGTCCTTGCGGGTGCGCAATGTATTGACGATCGATCCATCGTTCGCTACGCACAGCAATTGAAATCCACCGATTCCTCGTAACGCAAGAATGTCCCCGGCTCGTAATCGCTCGGCAGCCCGCAGAATGGCGTCATGACCTCGAACCATTTCCGATCCCATCGGCGAAATCAAGGTAACTCGAGGCCCACACGTGGCACATGCAATCGGCTCGGCGTGAAAACGTCGATCGGCGGAATCTTCGTATTCGTTTCGACAGGCCGAACACAGCTCGAACGTGCGCATGGTCGTGCGTACGCGGTCGTAAGGCAAACCTTCCACAATGGAAAACCGCGGACCACATCGGGCGCAACACGTGAACGGGTAACGATATCGTCGGTTTGTCGAGGAACGCACCTCGTTCAGACATTCCGCGCAAATGGTCTGGTCGGGCGGCAAAAGCGTTCCGGGCGATTCCGAAGCGTTGCTGGGCAATATGTGAAAACCCGAAGCATCTTGCGCCAACGCCGAAAGTTCTTTCCGATCGAGCGTCGCGATTTTCCCCGGACGAGGAAAGCCCGATTGCAGCTCGAGTATGAATTGGCGAATACGTTCGTCCGGCCCGGATACCTCGATATCAACGCCGTTTCGCCCGTTGCTGATCCACCCGGCCAAACCCAGCGACGTTGCCAATTGCTGCACGTAGGGGCGAAATCCCACCCCCTGCACGATGCCCGTCACGTGCAGCAGCGTTCGCATCGCTAATCGACCTCGATCGAATCAATTCGTAATCCCGGTTCACCCAAAAGGTCAGCCTCGGTCGAACCACAATGCGGACACAAAAGCACGTGATGGTCGGGCTTGTAGACTTGTTTGCATTGTAAACACGCAGCTTCGATCCACGACGTCGTCAATTCCAATTGCGCATCTTCGGCGATCGTACCTTTGGCGTGGGCCCGAAAATGAAACACGATGGCTTCGGGATTCAGCCATTCCGTTTCGGCGACGAATCCATGTACGCGGCGCACGCGCGAGGCACCTTCCTCCGTGGCCTTTTGGATGACGGTTCGGACGATGTCTCGGCCCAGCGATGATTCATGCATGGCTTCTTCAATGCTCCCGGTTCTGTTCGGCCAAACCTCGGACCAATTGCGCGGCGGGCTCGATCGCCCCGGCGACCTCGTCCGACAAACCAAATACCACACCCAGCGGTTTTCGAGCGGCTATGGCGACGAGATAAATGTTGGGACAAACGTTTTCCGGGGACAATATCCGAGCGAGGCCGATGGCTTGGCCGACGCTCATGCCGTGCGTCGATATCGATGAACTCGGAAAACCATCGATATCTTCGGGGCGAACGACGTGCACGGTCCCCGGTTGCCCGGCATCGAGCGCCGCATCGACGATAATGACGCGCTCGGCATGTTCCAGCAACGGAATCAACGCGGAGGGCTCGGCAATTTCATGCAATTCCACGTTCGGTGGTAATCCTGATGTTTGCAAAAAACGGATGACCTCCGGTCCTGCGCCGTCATCGCCGCCGGTTTTTCGCCCAATGCCCAGGACGCGCACCGTCACGTCAATCCCTCTCAATGGTGAGCTTCAGAAAGTGCGTCGAGCATGAAATGCATGGATCGTAATTACGCACGGTCTGTTCCGCGCGTTTTGTGGCCGCAGAATGGTTCATCGAGGCGAGCGTCGGAGCAACCAGCCACAAATCCTGCTCGATGCATTTCTGATTTTGCGACGTCGGCGGCACGATCCGCGCGTCCGTAATGAGCCCGTCGTCGTCGATCGTGTAACGATGCCACAAAATCCCGCGCGGCGCTTCGGTACAACCATATCCGATTCCCGCCTTTGGCGTCACATCCAACGCCGGTTTTTCCGGACGTTCATAAGCACGAATGATGCGAATGGCTTCATCGAGGGCTTGAACCAATTCGATTCCCCGCGCAATCAGGCTCTTGTATGGATTCTTGATGGGCGCGACAAAACCGATTGCGTGCGCCAAGTCGCGGGCGCGTGCGCCGAGTTTGTCTTCATTGTTGTTGAATCGAGCCAGCGGGCCGCAAAAATAATCCGCGCGTCCGCGAACGTACGCCTGCAAAGCCGTCGAATGCGCCACGTGTTCTTCGATGAGCGTCGAATCGACGTCGTGCACATCCAAATCGAGCCCCTTGTTCGAAACGATTCGGCCTTCGCAAAACGGATATTCGTCCGGATGGCGCAACGCCACGAATTCATAATCGCGCTCGAAATCCGGATATTCGAACGTGGCAAACCAACGCACTGCTTCTTCCGTATCCCGGAGGGCATTTTCGAGCGGCGCAAGCAGCGCTTCGAGTTCATTCTTCGTCGGTACACGGTAAAACCCGCCGACACGCACGTTGATCGGATGAATCTCGCGTCCCCCCAAAGCGGAGACGATGGCATTTCCCGATTTCTTGATCCCGAGACCTCGCGCCACCCACGCGCGATGGTCTTTGGCCATCGCCATCGCATCCGGATAACCCAAAAAATCCGGCGCATGCAGCATGAACGCGTGCAACCCGTGGCTCTCGATCCATTCGCCGCAATACAATAATCGGCGTAATGCGCGCAGTTGCCCATCCACGCGAAGGCCCAAGGCATCTTCGAGCGCATGACAGGCGCTCATTTGATAGGCGACGGGACAGATGCCACAAATGCGGGCGACGATATCGGGGACTTCGAAGAGGGTTCGCGTGCGAAGAAATGCCTCGAAAAACCGAGGTGGCTCGAAAATGGACAATTCCACGGCCGAAGGTGTGTCCCCTTTGAACCGAATCGTCAATGCTCCTTCGCCTTCGACCCGCGTCAAATAATCGACTTTGATCGTCTTAGCCACGTCCATTCTCCTTGGGTCGAATTTGCACGAGCTGCTCCTGACGAGCGCGATCGAATTCGGGAGCGGCGACATTGAATGTCGAATAAAGACGCGCGAGATCGTCGTGGGTTTTTCCCGACGCCAAGAGCGCCGGCTCGAGTCCCTTCGTATTGGTCGTCTCCGCGGGCCCGAAACAACCATAACATCCGCGATGATACGTCGGACATAGCGCGCCGCAACCGCTATGGGTCACGGGACCCAAACACGCCGTGCCATACGCGACCATGACACACGTATTGCCGCGGCGTTTGCATTCTTCGCATACTGAATGCGTCGCAATGGCCGGCTTTCGTCCCGCAATCAGCGCGGATAAAACCTCGAGCAATTGCTTTTTATCGACCGGACAACCGCGCAATTCGTAATCGACCTTGACGTGCGCCGCAATGGGCGTCGACGTCGCGAGCGTATCGATGTATTCGGGCCGCGCATAAACGATGCTCGTGAATTCCTTGACGTCGCGCAAATTCCGTAATGCCTGAACCCCGCCCGATGTCGCACACGCGCCGATCGTCACGAGCACCCGCGATTCTTTGCGCACCTGTTGAATCCTTTGCGCATCGTGCGGGGTCGTGATCGATCCTTCGACCAGCGTGACATCATAAGGCCCGCGCAACGTGGCGCTCGAAGCCTCGGCGAAATTCGCGATGCTCACCGCGTCGGCCACAAGCAAAAGCTCGTCTTCGCAATCGAGCAGACTCAATTGGCAACCGTCGCAGGAAGCGAATTTGAATACGGCGAGCTTGGGTTTTTTGCGTTTGGCCATTTTATACCTCCCGCACGCACAAAAGCCGCGATACTTCGTCGTACCGGTAGACGGGGCCTTCGCGACAAATAAACGAGGGACCGAATTGGCAATGGCCGCATAACGCCGCGCCGCAACGCATGTTCCGCTCCATCGTGACCCAAATGGACGGCGTCGGCATGCCCAGACGCTCCAATTCCCGCGCCGCAAAACGCATCATGATCTCCGGCCCGCACATCATCGCGATGGCATTGGCCGGATCAAAATCCGTTTTTCCCAAGTATTTCGTCACGACGCCGGTATGCCCCTTCCACGTTCGATCCGCCGCATCGACGGTGACTTCGATTTCCACGTCGAGCTTCTTGCGCCAAGTTTCGATTTCTTTCGTGAACAATAAATCCGCCGGACTTCGGCTGCCGTACACGATCACCACTTTTCCGAACGATTCTCGCCGGCGAACCGCATGATAAATCACCGGACGTAGTGGCGCCAAACCAATGCCTCCGGCAATGATGACGAGATCCTTGTTTTGCGCCTCCGCCATCGGCCAAGCTCGCCCGAAAGGCCCCCTGATTCCCACCACGTCCCCTTTGCGGAGCTGCTGCAATGCGCGAGTCACCGTGCCTACGGCTCGGATCGTATGCACGAGTTTTTCCGGACGAGCCGGATCACCGCTGATCGAAATGGCACTCTCGCCCATACCGAAGGCGTAGAGCATATTGAATTGTCCGGGCAAAAATACGAATCCATCGGGCCGTGGAGGCTCGAATTCGAGCGTGAAGACATCACGCGTCTCGCGGCGGACGCGCGTGATGGCGTGAAACTCCGGAGCCATCGGGTCGATGTTCGTCCGGGAAATGGTCGACGTCGACGTGTTTGTCATGAGCGAACCCGATAGACGTCGAGGCTTTGCAGACGAGCTCGTTCGAGCCGTTCGTGAATTTCATTCATCAAGCGCTTGGTAAAGGCGTAACCGAACGAATGATCCGCTTCCAATTTTTGCCGCACGCACGTCCCATTGAGCGAAAAAAGCAGCGTGGGCTCGATGGCCCGCGCATCCAAACTCCAGCGATACGGGGGATTGAGCGCCGCCCAGCCGAGCGTATCGTCGGCGCCGATCGTCTCCAAAATGACCGGCCCGCGTACGCCATCGTGAACTTCGAGGGCTATTTTTCCCGATCGCACCAGAAATAGCTCGTCCGCGGGGTTTCCTTCTCGAAATAAGAACCGTCCGGGCGCGATTCGCACGTTTTTCGCACAACCGCTCAAGAATTCGACATGGCTGTCCAACAATCCCTTGGCGAGCGAATGTTCCTTCAAGGAACGCGCCAATGAAAGCGTTTCCATCTTAATCGTGCTCCTTGGAGAAATGGAGAGAATCGTTGTTCGCCGCGATCGCCGTGGCTTCCTCGGTGATGTCGATGCCGACGGGACACCACGTAATGCATCTGCCGCAACCGACACACCCGGACGAACCAAATTGATCATGCCACGTGGATAACTTGTGCGTGAGCCATTGGCGATAACGAGATTTTATCGTCGAACGTACCGGGCCCCCGTGCACGTGCGTAAACGACAAATTGAAACACGAATCCCATTGTTTCGTGCGCTCCGCCGATTCTCCATCGAGGCTCGTCGTGTCGACCACTTCCGTACAAAAACACGTCGGACAAACGCTCGTGCAATTGGCGCACGCCAAACACCGCGTCGCCACTTCGTCCCATCGGGGATGTTCCAAGTTTTGCTGCAATGTCGCGGGCAAACCCCGCGTATCGAGCTTCCGGCCCATGGATGCCGCAGTTTTTTCCGAAATGGCGAAGGATTGTTCGATTTCCGTTTTTGATGCCAAACGCGTCGAGAGCTTCTCCAGCAAAGCCCGACCGGCATCCGAACCGATTTCCACGACAAACCTATGGCCCGATTCGTCCAAAAGTTCGGTCAAAGCCAAATCGTAATCGCGTCGCACGCGAGGTCCGGTATTCATCGAAGCGCAAAAACAGTTTCCTCCGGCGCGCGAGCAATTCACGGCAATGACGAACGTGTCGCGCCGTCGAGCGGCATATCGCGGGTCGGGATGATCGCCCTGCGCAAGAACGCGATCCTGAATGCCGATCGCGGCAAGATCACACGCCCGCGCTCCGACAATGGCCATGCGTCCCGTCGGCGCAGGTTCGGCGACAACGTTTGTCCCGGTACTCGAGCGGCGAATTTGAAAGAGACGTTCGACGGGGACGTGGAAAACCTGCTTCCACGAATGCGCTCCCACGGCATAAGCGAAATAAGCGGAATGGTCGCGTTTTTCCAGACCATAACGTCCGGGAGCTTGGACATCCTCGAGACCGCGGGGCAAATCTGCGGCATGAGCGAGCGAATCGATGACGATCGCGCCGTCACGCTCGAGCGGCCCGAAGACGCGATAATCGTCGTCGACGAGCGCCTGGATCAAGCGTTCGAGTTCATCTGCGGCAAGAATGACGGGTGAGGGTTGGGCAAACGCATTCCTTGCGTCTGGATGCGCAGAACTTGCAGCCGCGGAGTTGGGTGAGGTGAGCATCGGGCCGAGATGATTGGTGATCGCGGCCCGGATTGCAAGGGCTATGCCGAGAAAATCAGGGTACGACGAACACGGCGCCGGTCATGCCGCCGAGCGCGTGTGGTTGGCAATAATAGGGGAATGTTCCGGGGTTCGTCATCGTGAACGTCTTGGTTGTGCCCATATTCGTGACGGGAATGAAGGGGCCTGCCGTATCGGGAATTTTCACGCCGCCGCTGACAATGCCGCCCTCGTTCGGGTGGGCAACGAAGTTTCCGTTGAACACGACGTTTGCTCCCGCTTTCACTTTAATGCACTTGGGCGCGTACGTGAAATTGCCGTTGGCGAAGGTAACGGGCGGTGGGGCCATGACCGTGAAGTCTTGTGCCGTTTTGATATCGCAACCATTGACGTTGGCGACGCAGGCGCCGGCATAACACATGCCGCTTGCGCATTCCGTGTTGTTCATACACGTCGCACCATTGCAACTTGGACAGCTGCCGCCGCAATCGACGCCGGTCTCCGTGCCATTTTGCACCATATCGCTACAGGTCGCCGTTGCGCAGACCATGGCATTGCAATACCCGCCGGTGCAGTCGCCATTGACGTTGCAAATCTTGCCATTTACGCAACCGTTGCACATCGGGCCGCCGCAGTCGACGTCGGTTTCCGAGCCATTCTTCGCCATATCCGTGCACGTCGGCGTCGCGCACGTCATCATCGAATTGCAATACGTGCTCGTGCAATCCGTATTGTTTCCGCATCCTTGACCGTTCATACATGCGACACACATCGAACCGCCGCAATCGACGTCGGTTTCGTCGCCATTCTTCACCATGTCCATACACGTCGGAGCCGCACATTGCATCATCGCATTGCAATACGTGCTCATGCAATCGCCGTCGCCCATGCAGCCTTGACCGTTCATGCAATCGGTCATGCACGAACCGCCGCAATCCGTATCGGTTTCGCTGCCATTCTTGAAGCCGTCATTACACGCCGGCGCCGCGCAGACGTTCGTCATCGGATTGCAGAATCCGCTCTGACAATCGCCGTCGACTTTGCAACCTTTGCCGTCCGCGCAATCGTTTGGACACGTGCTGCCGCAATCGACGTCGGTTTCCGTGCCGTTTTTCTTCGTATCCGTGCAGCTCGGAGCGGCGCACGTCATTCCCGTACAAACCTGGCTGACGCAGTCGGTGCCCTGACCGCACATTTTGCCATCGACGCACGCCCCGCATGAACCACCGCAATCGATGTCGGTCTCCGTGCCGTTTTTCACCATGTCCCCGCAAGCTGCGGCTTGACAAACGTTTCCTTGACAAACGTTCGACATGCAATCCGCGCCGCTATTGCATTCCACGCACTTGCCGGCACCGTCGCACAATTTGCCGCCACCCTCGTTGCAAGCCAGACCTGCGTTTTCCGGCGGATACGCGGGCATACCATTGGAACAGGTGTCTTTCGTACACGTCTTGTTGTCGGTCACCGTGTCGGCGTCGTCATTGATCACGGAAATGGAGCCGTTGCCGTCGCAAACGGATTTTTTGCAATCCCCGGCCATCTGCATGCTCGTTGGCGTATCCGCAGTGACGTTTGTCTCGACGCATGCCCCCATCACGCAATCGACCGTGATGCATTCATTCGCCGGAGCCGGGCAATCCATGGCCACCATGCACACCGGACCGCCGCCCATTCCGCCCATTCCGCCGCCCATTCCACCCATTCCGCCCATGCCCCCGCCGCCCATTCCGGTGCTGCTGGAGGACGATGAAGAAGTAGAAGCAGCCGACGAGGATGACGCTGGCTCCGTTCCACCACCCGTACCAATTTGAGTGCGATCAATGCCCGCAACGAGTTCACAACCCGATCCAAAAACCACGATGCTCGCAATGCCGAGCGCTGCGCCTGTCAATAGAGACGAGTGAAGTGTTCGCATGTTTCCCTCGATCCGTTAAGAAATGTGCCTAATCGGCGACGAGTTTGTCTTGTCCAAGGAGCTCGCCCAACGACGCGTTGGTTTCGTGCGCTCCAACGTGATCGATGTTCAAACTAGAAGGATTTCAGCGCCTGTCAACAAAACGACTCGACCCTGAAAATCTACTGGCGATCCTCGCCCGCCCGGCGTGTCTGCGCGCGAGTTGTGCACACCTCTTGTCGAGCGCGCGGCAATCCGATACATGCAATCTTCGTGGGGCCCTTTCGTTATTCGTTTCTTGTTGCAATCGGTTCGTTTGCGCTTCCGATCGCTTGCTCGTCACCCAAAGACGTGCCTGCGGATGCCGCTCCGCCCGCCGATTCCACGCCCAAAATAGCCGCCGCAAGTGCGTCCAACGCGCCGCCCGCGCCTCCGCTGCGCCTCACCCCAGCGACTCGACAAGGCGCCGCGATCGCGCGACTGTTTGGCAGTGACGCACTCGTCGTCGCCGACGAAGATCATCGAGCCCTGCGCCGAATACCGCTGCCACTCGCGCCCGAAGCGCCCGTCGTGACCACCGAATTGTCCGGATCACCGGCCGCCGTGCTCGCGTTGCCCTCCAAAATTCTCGTCACGATTCGCGACCCCGGTCTTTTGGTCGTTCTTCAGGAAGAACCATCGGGGCGGTTTGTCGAGACAAATCGCGTCGCCCTTCCCGCCGACGCGTGGGGAATCGCGGTCAATCCCGACGCGAGCGCCGCGTTTGTCTCGAGCGCCTGGTCCCACAAAGTGACCAAAGTCGATCTCACCGCGAACAAAGTCGTCTGGTCCGCGGATGTGCCGAGAGAACCGCGCGGCATTGTCGTCCGGGAAAACGGCGAAGTGCTCGTGAGCCACTTGGTTGGTCCGGATGTAACGGTCGTTCGTGAAGTCGAGGGAAAACCCGACGTGTCGACGCTCGGCGTCGTTCCTTCGCCCGTGCGCGCACCCTCGGGAAAGAAATTGCCCGCGTCGCTGGGATACGCACTCGTCACATCGTTTGACGAAGATCGCCTCTTCGTTGCGCGTCATGCCGTCGGGGCTCTCGCGCGTCGTTCGTGGTTCGGTCAGCCCACCGTCGACGTGGTTTTACTTGGCGGAAAGTCCGGTCGCCCGACATCCGAGCAATTGCTGGCGCTACATCAAGGTGGTTTGCCCGCGTCGAAAAGCGCCGTCGCGGATTTGACCATGACCCCGGATACGCCCGTCTCCATTCCCGGGCGGGATCGCGGCCCATTTACACAACCTCGCGCCATGGTTTATCGCGGCAAAACCAATACGGTGCTCGTAGCGGGCGAAGGCGACGATATCGTCGCGGAGCTCGATGCCTTGGCGCTCGATCCGACGCTCGCCATTGTACGCATGTTTCAAGTCGGTCAAAAATACGATCCCGGTTATGGTGCAGCCACGGAATGCGGCGCGCCTTCGGGCATTACGTTGTCTTCCGATGAAAATACCGCGTATGTTTATTGCCGATCGACCAACGATGTCGTCGCTTTGGACCTCGCCGCGCCATTAAAACCGGAACCCGTGGTTCGCGATCGTTTGGCGCTCGTGCATATCGCCCAAGATACGATCTCCGAAGAAGCGCAAAAAGGTAAACGCCTTTTTTACAATGCCACCGATCCTATCGTCAGCGGCGGGCTCGCATGCGCCGGTTGCCATCCGGAGGGACGCGACGACGGTCACGTATGGCATGAAGCGACATTCGATACGGTCGATGGATTGCACACCAATTTCGTCGGCGCTTATGAAAACATCCCCGATTTGGCCAAGAAAAAAGGTGTTCCCCGACGAACTCCGATGCTCGCCGGAATGGTCGGTGCCGGCGGACCTTATGGTTGGCACGGCGAAAGTCCCGATTTGGGATCACGTTTGGCCGCGGGTATGGGCCTGCATCGTTGGGGTGGAATGCCTCAGAACATCGGCGGAGCGCATTTGGGCCGGGCCACTCTCATTGCAATTTTTGTGCGTGAGGGCCTCGTCCCGCCCCCGCATGAAAATCGCGAATTGACTGAAAAGGAAAAACGCGGGCGCGAAATTTTCAGCAAGCCCGACGTGCAATGCGCCAAATGCCACGTGCCCGATCGAAACTACACGGACCGTGAATCGTACCCATTGAAAAAGCTCCCCGTCGTCGATGGCTTCGATGACGAATCCAATCAGGAATTCAAGACGCCCTCACTGCGTTTTGTCGCTGGAAGGCCGCCGTATTTCCACGACGGTCGCGCGAGCAGCCTGGAGAAACTCATTGAAATGAACGGCGATCGCATGGGCAATACCAGCCGACTTTCGGCCGAGGACCGCGAGGCCCTCGTGGCATTTTTGAAGACCTTATGAAACGACCGAATGCACGGGGAATGAGTCTGTTCGTCGGGGCCGCATTGGCGTTGGGTGCATATTCCTTGGCACATGCGCAAGATGCGGGGGTCGATGCGGCAGCGACAAACGACGGCGAAGAAAAATCCATCGATTTCGAGCCCATCGTCATCGACGAAAAAGATTCGAAGACGCCCAAATTAGCCGATTGGCAAACGGCGACGCGCGTAAAAATCACCCGGCGAGGTCCGCGGGCCGAAAACTGCCGAGCTTGGCGCACGCGCGCTTGGCTCAAGGTGCATTGCGACGTGCGCACGACGGCCGTTTCGCTTTTGGGCGGAGCCTTCAAAGGCATATCGATGTGGATGCGGGATCCTCCGGCTGGATCTCCGTCCCCGGAATCCTCCGAGGTCGTTTTTCCCATTCGACCGGGGGATCGGCGAATCGTGGAGTTTTTCTCGTTTGGCGAGACGTACGGCGGTTCGATGGTTTCGCCTGGGATCATTCTTCAAGAATATTGGCTCGAAGGCGCGTCGGCTCCGACGCTGGTGATGTACTGATCGTTGTTTTTCATGAAGGGTTTGGAGGATTGAACATGCGCGTCATTCGTTGGATTCCGATGGTCATTGCGACATCCGCGGTTTTTCCGGGCATTCTCAGCGCGTGCGGCGGATCCACCCAAGATACGGGCGCCGCGACCAAAACCGCAGCCACGGCCGCGCCCGTGCAACCCGCGCCGTCATGTGCATCCGGAACGCACGCGGAAGGCACCAATTGCGTTGCGGATGCCAAACCCGAAGCGACGTCGACGACGGTCGCCGAAGCGCCCAAACCGCCCGAACCAAAGACGGAGGCGCCGGCCAAACCCGCGAGTCCTTGTCCGCCGGAGATGGTCTTCGTGGCCGGTGGAAATTATAAAATGGGCATCTTGAAGGTGGACGCCGTCGTGCCGGATTTGTGCATGGACAAGGTCGAAACGACGGCAAAAGAATTCGAGGCGTGCGTCAACGAGAAGAAATGCACGGACAGTTTTGCCACGTGCGCGCCGGAAGCGACGTACAAAAAAGCCGGCAAGGAAGATCATCCGATGGTTTGCGTCGATTTCAAGCAAGCCGTCGATTATTGCACGTTCAAGGGCAAACGATTGCCGTCGGATGAAGAATGGGAATGGGCCGCGCGCGGCGGCGCCGAAGGTCGCTTGTATCCATGGGGCAACGAACCGCCGAAAGATCAAATCTGCTGGTCTGGAAATGGCACCGCGCGAAATAGCACCTGCTCCGTCAATGAACATCCCGCCGGAGCAACCAAAGACGGGCTCTTGGGCATGGCGGGCAACGTATTCGAATGGACGACCAATAAACAGGATTCACGGACGAAAGATCGCGTGGGCCGCGGTGGCAGTTGGCGTGATGGATTGACAAGCCAAATGCGCACGGATCGTCCCGGAAAGTTTGAAGTGACCTACCGTTGTGGGTTTTTGGGTATTCGTTGCGTCATGCCGCCTGCGGCACCGAAATAGGGAATGCCGTGGCGCTCATCTTCGTCTTGCCCCCATCTCTCGGACCGGCCAAAGCCGAAGCTCGCGCGGAGCTCATTCGCACCGCGCTCGAGCCGAAGCTTGGCGAAATGATCACGACCCACGTCGCGACGAGTTATGCGGACATCGAAGAGCGCATTCAAGCGGGCCTTGCCCATATCATTTGGGCTCCCGCGGCGGTGACGGCGAAATTGCCCGCGGCAAAGGCCGTATTCACCATCGCCCGCGAAGGCCGCACGCGATACCATTCCGCAATTGTGGCCCGGAAAAACGCGCATCTGGATCTATCGCAATTGCAAGGCAAACGAGCCGTCTGGGTCGACCCGCTTTCCGCCGGTGGTTATCTATTGGCCGCGGCCCGATTGCGATCCGAAGGCCTTGATTTGTCCAAAACGTTTTCGTCCCAGCTCTTCGTCGGTTCTCATCGTGCGGCGGTCGAGGCTGTTTTATTGGAAACGGCGGACATTACTGCGGTCTCTTCGTACGAAACGGATTCGGGGGCGATGACCGAACGCATGCGTTGGTATGCCGGTCCCGCCGGCGACAAACTCTCGCCCATTGCATTTACCGAAAGCTGCCTCAATGATGCCATCGTGCTCAATGCCTCGCTCGACGAGGCTCGCGCCCAACGCATCATCCAAAACCTCGTGCCGAAGACGCAAAGTGCAATGGTTCGTTCACGTTTTCTCGGAGCGCTCGAAGCAGACAATCTCGTGGCGACACCTTTGTCCGATTATCATAAACTCGCCCCATTGCTCACGCCGCCCGTTCCCAATGAAAGAACCTCGTCCAACCCAAGCGAACGTCCGTCGCGTCCTCCGCGCACGTCTTGGTATTGAAGAATCGTTGTTATGACGAAGCTGCTTCACGGAAGGAAATAAAGATGCGCCCCTCTCCGGCTCTCATGACCCTGCGGATCATTTGGTTTGCCTTGCTCATGTCGGCATTCTTATATATCGGCCTCGTCTTCTTCGTATTGCCAAAACCCACACGCCCCGCGCGCGACGCCTTCATGCTCGTGGGGATCTGCGTAATGTCGGCTGTGGTTGCGGTCATGAGTTTCATCATGCCGCGGATTTTATACCGTAATGCCGTCAAGAGGGTGGATACGCAAACCACCGAGGAAATTGCCCCGAATGCGTTTCCCGGTCGTTATCGCGAAGTCACGCCGAAACGAATCGTTTTCGCCGATCCCGAGGCCGCTCTAAAACTGGCGTATCTTTGTTTCCAGACCCCGTTCATCATGTCCTTGGCTCTGTCCGAGGCCATTGCGATCTGCGGTTTGGTGCTCGCTCAGCTGGGCTACGAGGCCCTCTACCCATTGCCATTTTTCATCGTGGGCATTTTGCTCATCGCCATTCGATTCCCGCGCCACGAGCAGGTGATCAAAGCGTTCGAGCAGGCACGTGAAGCGGTGTTTCCCGCGCAAAATGGCTGATACATTCGAGCGGATTTGCCGCCGTGGTCAAGGCCTTCAGCCAATGCTCAATTCTTCGCCGATCGCTTTGCCCAGCCGTCGATAATCTTCCGGATCATTGTATACTTGCGCCGAAATACGTACGAATCGCTTGGGCCAACCGACGAGCGGCGGATTCGTCGCGATGATGGGCACTTCGATGTTGTGGTTGGTGAACAAATTCTCTTGCAGCGCGTCAACCCCGGTTGGCGGGTTGGACACAGGCTTCGGCGGCGTGTGATCCGGTAAAACGATCGTGGCCAGCGAACCAATCATCGCGTCGGGTACGGGCAGTTGCGTACCGAAAAGGTTGGTCAGGTACGTTCGAGCGGCAAGGGCCATCGCGCGGTTGTGTTCCCGAAGGCCGGTCAAACCATTCGGAAACAAATCGGACAAGAAGCGAATCGATGCCGGAATGCAAAGCCATGGCGTTGGATCGGTGGTCCCCGTCCAATCGAATTCCAGGCGAAAACGTTTGTGTTTTCCGATTTTTGCATTCGCGCCGTGACTGATCGACAACGGGCGAATCAAAGGTTCGTCGTCATTACGTTGCTGTTTGTCTTTGCGTACATGCAAAAATGCCGTGCCTTTCGGCGTGCACAACCACTTATGGCAATTGCCCGTGTAATACGCGGCCCCGAGTTTGTCCAAATCGAGCGGCACCATGCCCGGCGCATGTGCTCCATCCACCAGCGTATCAATGCCCCGCTCCGCGAACGCCGCGACGATTTTTTCGACCGGCAATACGATCCCCGTGGGGCTCGTGATATGGTCGACCAGCAACAATTGGGTTTTTCCCGGATTGATATGCGCCAAGAGCGATTCGACCACCTGTTCGTCCGATTGCAACGGAAATGGAAACGGCGCTGAGACGACCTTGGCCCCGCACTTTTTTGCGACAAACCGAGCGGCGTTGTTGCAGGCGTTGTAGCCGTGATCGGCGATCAGAATCTCGTCTCCCGGCGAAAACGTCAATGAACGCAGCACGGTATTCACGCCCGCGGTCGCGTTGCTCATGAACGCCAAATCGTCGGGAATTGCTCCAATCAAGTCTCCCAGCGCTTTCGCGGCTTCGCCCAGCAGCGATTCGCATTCGCGCAGGAAAAACCGCACGGGTTCCCGCTCGAGACGTTCACGAAAATCCGATTGCACGGCGAGGATCGCTTTGGGACACGCGCCGAAGGATCCGTGATTGAGGAACGTGATATCGGGGTCGAGGCCCCACAAGGGACGTGTTCGTGCGGCTTGCGATTCGGGAAAAACCATAGTCACTTGCGAAGGAGCTCCTCGATTTCGCGTTGCCACTTTTCGCCGAGTTTCGGATGCACCATACGGACATACGCGGCATAACCGCGGAGCCAGCCGGCAAAGTTTTCTTTTCCGCGCGCTTGGGATTCCACGCCATGCCGTTTGCAATTGGCGATGATCGCTTTGAACTTACGTCGGTCTTCCCGCGAAATGCCGACTTTTTCGTTCACGACGAGGCCCGTGACCGCGAGGCGATTGCCTTTGCGCATGATGCGGCGCTTTTTGATGTTCTCCGTAAAACCTTCTTGTTGCAGGATCGCGTTGACCCACCACAAGAATCGGCCGATCTTTGCGGGAGGATCACGGAAGGAGAACGTCAAGTCGTCGGCGTACCTCGTATAATTGGCCGATGCTTTTTTGGCCAATGCTTCGAGGCGCGAGTCGAGCCTTCGACAAACCAAATTCGCGATGGCCGGGGACGTGGGCGCTCCTTGCGGTAATGCGCCCGGCCAAACCACCGTTCCGTCGCTCAGTTTGGGACGATGCGTCGTCAATTGAGCCAAGTATTTGGCCACTTCTTCACCGTAATGGGCAAAGAAGAACCCAAATACGCGGCGATAATGGATCGTCGGAAAGAAGTTCTCGATATCGATGCGAATGACGACCGACGCTCCGACGTGCGGCGACGCATTGCTCACCGTCGAACGATCTTTGATGAATCCATGCGCTGCCGGATGTGCCGGCATTTTGGCCAGGATCAAATCCAAAATCGCCCGCTGGACTTTTTTCAGCGGAATGCGGGGCGCGCAAATACGGCGTACGCCACCCGTTCGCTTCGGAATCTCGAATTCGACATATCCGGATCCCGGGCCTGTTCCCGGACGCGAAAGGGAATTGAGTTTGGGAACTTTGACGTCCAAGAATTTGGCCAAGTCTTTTTTCGTTTTGATTTCCGGCAAATCGAGCTTTGGAGGCGCTTTTTTCGCCGCCCGGTGCGCTCGAAATGCCCAATGATGCCGATTCAAGCCAAAAGACCAACCGCTGGGATTCCATCCGCCGAGCGCCATGGCGCCACCATATTTGGGCGGAGGTGCGCGACGATCGGGCGGCGCAACGTCGGCAATGCCCAACGCCATGATCCCGGCTCGAGCCGAACTGGCGACGGCGGTATCCGGGTCTTTTACCATTCGGCGCAAATGTTGAGCTGCCGTGGCTCGGGCAAATAAAAGTGGAATCAAACGCACGGCCCGCAATCGCTCGCGCGGATCGACGCTCGTCAGCCGACGCGAGATTGGGTCGAGCCAATGGCGGCTGACATAGAATCGGGCGACCTCGTATTCGGCCAAGTTGCGGTGTTTTTCGAGCAGCTCGACGATACGATCGAAATTGCTTTCGCGGTCTTCGAGGAGCGGTTTCAATTCGAAAAGCAGGCCGGCCAAACTCATGGCGCGAGTTTACCAAACAACGCCGGTGCTCGTTAAGGACAAACACCTCGCGATGCCGCGAAAAATGCGCTCTCGGCGGCGTAGCCACCTGCACGGCAGAGGCGCACTAGGACGAAAAGCCCCGCAGGGCGGTCCTCGTGTGCTTCGTTCTCCAATGGTGATCGAGGGCAGCCGCGACGTGACATCGCGGACAGATAGCTGACTGCATGCGCCCCCGAGAGCGCAAAAACGAGTCAATCACAACCAGGCGCAAAAGGAAAGGGTTTTTTGCTGCGCGCCTGCTCGACGTTTTGCGTCTTTGCGTCACCCGTCATCCAGCAATGCGCGTAAACGATCATGCGGACCACCGGGTGCACGACGAACCAACGTATCGAAACGTTGATTCTCCGCACGAACCGCCAATCCATGTGCCCGAATCGACGCCATCGCGTCATTGTCGAGTTTCACGCCGTCGAGGACTTCCAGGTTCTCGAGCAGCTCGTCACGGTTGCGTGGCGCCGTCAAACACGCCGAAACACCGGGTTGAGACAACGAAAACCGATAACAATCAGCGGCGGTTGGCAGGACAATTTTTGCGTCGGATTCCGCATGCACCGTTTCCCGCAAGAGACGGCCGTAACACGTCGCCGTGAACGTGAGCACGCCCGTTCCTCGAGACAGTGCTTCCGGAAAAACCTTTTCCTCGGCGCCCGGATGCGCCGCGCTATGCCGCGTCATCACCACGGGCCAAGGCAAACGCCGCAATGCATCGACGCAAATGCGGCGATCGTGGCTCGAAAATCCAAACGTGCGAATTTTCCCTTCGTCACGAAGCGCCTCGAGCGCCGCGAAGTCTTCGTCGGAGACGCGTTCGGAAGAACGAACCCAGAACAGCAGAAAGACGTCGATTCGATCGAAGCGCAATTGCTTCAACGTCCGCTCGACGTCCGTGCGAATGGCCTCGCCTCCCGCATAATACGTGCCCGCCACGACGCTGAAGCTGTCGCGTGTTATGCGGCGAGATCGCAAAAACTTGGACAATTCGCGATACTTTGGTTCCCAGAAAAACGCGCGCACACCCGCGTCGTAGGCTTCCGCGCATACCCCAACAGGCAATCCGTGCGCGCCCGAGAGCACAAGCGGCGAGAGCTGCACACCTGTTTGTCCCAACGAACGAACGGCCGAAGCTCGGCGATTGTCGCTTCGTCGAGGCTTGCGAACCGGCTCGTCGGCGATGCCGGCGATGGGGCGTCGATGTTGCAGGTGCGGCGCACGATCGAAGGATTCGTCTGGAAAAACCAACGACAAAGCTTCGAGGTGCTGCGCGACATCGGGGTTCTCCGCGCCTCGTTCCAGCGCGGCGATCAACTGCGAAAACGCAGCTTCGTCCCCACGTCGCACGAGCCACGTGAACGCGGATTTGCGCACGACATCGTCCGTTTCGCGCGCATCGATCAACGCTCCGATACGTTCATCCAGATCCGACGTCGCTTCCAAGATGCCCGCGGCGGCGGCACGGACCATCGGCGCCGTGTCTCCGGACAAACGCAGCAGCACCCGCAAATCTTCACGATGCCGCGGATCGAGCAGCTCGGCCACGCGCGCTCGGACCCAAGCATCCGCGTGCATCGCTCCCACGAGACCAAACGCGCGCCGATCGTCGGGTGGAACATCGGCCCGATTCCGAACGACCATGTCCGTTGCCGTGCGACAAACCCAGGGATCCGTTTCGTTCATCGCCGTACGAACGGCGGCTTGCACGTCGAGCGCCGCTCCACGAATCCATGGATCTTCATGCGTGAGCGCGCGGGTTCGTTCCGACGCACCCAAGGCGCCGATGGCTTGAAGTGCCGACAACGCCGTCGCCACGACCGAAGGATCCGCATCTTCGAGCGCGAGCTTCAGCAGCCGCTCATCACCTCCAAGCGCTGCTGCTTCCACGACGGCTCGACGTTCCCGCACGGTCTCCGCTTCCGGGGCAAACGCCAGCAACGCCTCGATCCAAGCGTCGATCGCTTCACCGGTACGAGGCCGAGACTCCCAGCCGGCGAGCGCCGCTGCGCGCACCGAAAGATCGTCGTCGCGTAACGCTTCGAGCACGATGTCGAGCGAGCGTTCGTCCCGGACCAACCCGCGGATCGCCGCGCGTCGGATCTCGCTTTCGCCTTCACGCGCCAGCGTTCGCACCCGCTGCATGGAAACATCGCACCCGCGAAGCGATGCGACCTGAGCCGCCCACGCCAGCGCGCCCGGGGTCACTCGACCCGCCAGTACCCTTCGAGCCAGATCGATGTCGTCCGCGCCCAAACGATCACAAATCGCGTGAACTTCTTCCGCGGCATGAGGAATGCGCGGCTCGTCGAACCAACGCAACGCATCGACGAAAGCGTCGAAGTCATTTCGATCCCGAAGCTTTTTTCGTGCGAGCGACCGCAACGCTCCGTGGGGATTGCCCAGCCAAACCACGAGCGCTCGCGAAGGAACATCGGCATCCTGCGCCTTCTCGAGGCGCGCCGTGACCACTGCCGGATCTTCGTCGGCAAATGCTTGGGGTACAAACGGAACGGGAGACGGCTCGCTGCTCGTCAACAACGCATCGTCGATAGGTTCGTCGTTCCAGACTCCTTCCAAGTAGCGCACGGCATGGGCCACGGGGCTCGGTCCATCCATTCGTTGCTGTTCCAAGTGTTTGGTATGACGTACACGTTCGCGGACGCCGGCGTCTTCTTCGCCCAGCATCGCGAGGGCTTGCACCGCCGCGTGACGCACGCGCCAAAACGGATCGGCCAGGGCTTCGATGAGCAACGGGAGCGCATCGGCGCCGCACGTCGCGGCAGCCGCGCGAATGGCGGAACGACGCACCCACCAAACGGATTCGGAACGGGCTGCTTCCCAGGCGATCGGAAAAACTTCGCGCGCATCGAGTTTTCCTAGGGCGCGAAAAGCTTGATCGCGCACGGAGGCCAATGGGTCGGCTGTTGCATCGAGCAAGGCATTCGTGGCTCGACGAATGCGTCCTTCGCCTAGTTTTCGAGCGGCATTTGCGCGTACTTCGGCATCTTCGTCGGTCAAGAGCACGTGGCGCAACGCAAAGCGGTGTGGAATGGGCCGTGTATCGAGTTCATTTACGGCGCGTCGACGAACGTCCACGTTTTCGTCGCACAAGCGGGCGAGGTCGGGCGTGATGCCGGGCATGGTGGTGAATGTATCGTTCCGGTGGGCTTTGGGAAAAATGACTTTGGAATTTCGTAATGGCTGATGCCGCGAGGTCGTGTTTGTCGGCACATCACGTTTATGATTTGGCCTTTCGTCGCAACGCCTTATGTGCCATTGTTTTTCCGAATGAACTCGTTTCTCCCGCCGCCTCGGCCGCCGGACGGCAGTTCGGCAATGCGATCCCGGCGTATTCCTCGATGCGTGGCGTGTTGGCTCCCGCCGTCGTTATGCGTATGTGATTTGCTCGTGCCGCTCGATTTACGAACGAGGCTCGTGATTCTCGTGCATCACGTCGAGCGGATCAAAAGTTCGAATACCGGAAGGCTCGTGGCGAAAATGGTTCCGCAACCTATCGTGCGGGTGCATGGTGATCCCGCCCGCGAGCCTCATGCGCCCATACCTGAGGGCCCGCTGTTTTTGCTTTTTCCCGATCCGAATGCCATTGAATTGTCTTCGGCGATGAGCCGGAGCGTCGAATCGCCCGTGCTCATCGTACCCGATGGATCTTGGCCTCAAGCGCGGCGAATGTGCCGCCGCGATCCCATTGCGAAGAACGCGACGATGGTCAAACTGCCCGAAGGACCGGCGACACGTTATGGACTGCGTCGAAATGCTCGAACGGGCACCGTGTCGACGATGGAAGCGGTTGCGCGGGCGCTGGGCATTTTAGACGGACCGGCCATCGAAGAGAAAATGCTGACGGCATTCGAGGCATTCGTCGATCGTTCGATGTACGTCCGGACGCACTCCGGAGCGCCGTTTCTGGCAGAAACGAAAACCGATGACGAATCTACGAGCGAGTCGTAATCGTCGAAATGGTTTGCAGTTATGTGGTGGATGGTTTTTTTGGAAACACGATTCGATCGTCGAATCGCACTTATATGGTCGCAGCCTTGGACTTCATTGCTCGAGCCAATCCTTCCTCGAGTGTTCCATAGGTATCAATGCCGCCTAAATCGATACCGAGGTTGACGACCGTTTGGGCCACCGCGCCGCGCATACCCGTCACGGTCGCCGAAGCGCCAAGCAATCGAACGGCCTTCGCAGCTCGCACGATTACGTCCGCCACGGCCGTATCGACGACGGCTACACCGGCGAGATCGAGAATCACGACGCGTGCTCGGTGCCGTTCGACCGTCGAAACCAGGTCATCCATGAGCTGCTGTGCGCGGCTGCTATCCAATGTTCCCACGAGCGGGCACAGAAGAACGCCGGGGGCGCACGGAAGAACCGGTGTCGATAATTCGCGAATGGCGGCGTCTTTGAGGGCGGCGTTTTTAACGGCCGCTTCGAGTTCGGTGGTCTTGGCCTCGAGCGCCTGTTTTGCTTCGACCGCCGCCGCGCGTTCCGCTTCCGCTCGCTCCCGCGCCTGATGGATCTCATTTCCGCTCGGGATCGCAAGGAGCACGGGCAGGACTCGATAGCGGAGGAGTATTGCAGTGGCAATCGATACGAGCCCGGTAATGGCCTTGATTTGCGCGTCGAGCCAATAGATGGGTTTTGAGATCGTAATGATTCCCATGACGTGCGTAACGCCGCAAAGAACGATAAACGCGGCAAAACAGACGAGGGTCCAATCGACGGGAATATCGCCGCGCATGCGTCGAATTTTCAGCAGCGTAAGCGGGATCCATGCATAAGCAAAGGCAATCAGCGCATCCGAAGTGACTTCGAGCGCGATCAATTGCTTCGGCCAAACCTCCGCGCGGATGCACGACAACACGGGCTCGAAGGTCGGGAGCGTGCTGAAAGACGCTGCGATCGCAAGCGCGCAGATGACAATAATAATATCCCGCCGAATGCTATTCATCTGGCCCCACTTTTTACAGGTCAAAGAGTGTGAGATACGTCTGTTGTCGATATCATCCATCCGGGACGATGTAAACGACTTGGTGAAGTCACGAAATTGGCGTAATTGGCACCAATTTCGAAAGCAAAGCTGCTGCCAAGGTCGGATGGACGAGCAGCCACAAAGGTCTTGTTGGAAGGTGCGAGCTCTTGTGGACAGGTACAAAAATCGCAGCGCCGGCAGAAGAATTGCGAAAACAAGTTAATGGCTGCGTCGAATCGGTTATTCGGGTATGCCCGGTGGTTTTTCCCTGACACCACGACGCCGGTCGTGTTAATGGGAGCCCATGCCCAACGTCCATCTCGAGCGCGAAGGCGCCGTTGTCACCTTGATTCTCGATGACGCGCGTCGAAAGAATGCCATGAGTCCCGAACTTGGCGATGCTCTTGCCACGCGGGTGAAAGAAATCGCCGGCGATCCCGATTTGCGCGCCGTCGTGCTCACGGGGGCTGGAGATGCATTCTCTGCCGGCGGAGATCTCGCCATGCTCGAACGGTTGCGAGCTTCGAGTTTCGAGGAAGCCCGGACGTTCATGGTTGGGTTTTACCGGAGATACCTTTCCATTACGGAGCTCCCCGTTCCCGTGATTGCCGCCGTGCGTGGTTCAGCCATTGGCGCAGGGCTTTGCGTGGCTCTCGCTGCGGATATCGTCATTGTGGATGAAGACGCAAAACTCGCGGTGAATTTCGCTTCGTTGGGATTGCATCCCGGTATGGGCGGGACGTACTTGTTGCCGCGACGCGTGGGACCGCAACGCGCAGCCGAATTGCTCATGACGGGGCGTCGTTTCGATGGTCGTCAGGCAGCCGCTTGGGGAATGGCGCTCGAAGCTTGTCCTGCCGAACGCGTTTTACCGCGAGCCAAAGAATTGGCCGAACAAATGGCCAATGCGGCGCCATTGGTGACGCGTGCCTTGAAAAAACGACTTGGTGTCGATCGGGCGGCCCTGGCAGCGGCGCTGGATCATGAAGCATTCGAGCAGGCGTCGAGTTACGCGAGCGAAGATTTGGGCGAAGGATTGCGCGCCGCGGCCGAAAAAAGAAGACCCGTTTTCAAGGGCCTATGACCCGCCGAAATGGACGTCTCGGACCCACGCATGTTTTTCCACCCCGCCCTCGACCTGCCATTGGTTCGTCTCTCCGCACTCCTCGAACGTGCGGATTCCAGCGCGACCAAGCTGCTCGAAGATTCCGCATTCATTGCTCACGAGCGTATTCGACGCGACGCCGAATTGCGTAAGGCATTGACGCAACTGGATGCGCCGCCTTTCGTTGGTCCGTCGCGAGGTTTTTATGCGTTGTCGGAGCATATCACCCAGCGCGATCTGCTCCTGGCCATGCTGGCGTCCGAGACAAACGTATATCGCGAGATGTTGTTCGCCGGTGCCCCGCCAAACCCGGACGGGTATGTGGAACTCGCAGACCTCGCCCGAGTTCAGTATGCGAACAGAATGGATTCGAGGGCTCGCAGCGATTTCGATGTTTCAGCGGCATTCGAGCGGACGTTGGAATTGCCTTGGAGCGCACGCCATGCGCTCGATTGGCGGACCGGTCATGACGAACCATTGACGGTGGATTCGCTCGTGTGTGCATTGGACGCGCGGGCGTGGACGACATTGGCCGAATACGTGCCCGATTACATGGAGGGGCTCGTCACCGGCGAGGAAGCTGCGGCGTGGCTCGTGCGGCCTTATCAGGAGCGTCTCTTGCCGACGTTTGGATCCATTTACGTGGACCTGCATGGCAACATGGAAGCCTTGCACAACGTATTGCTCGAATCCCCCACGGCTTGGATTACAGGAGCCAAAGAATCGGGCCGCAATGCATTGGCGTCCGCATGGATGACGCGTATGGCATACCGAGATGCGCACGAGGGGCCATTGAAAGGATTGCGGCGGGGCATTGCCAGGCATGGACTTGGGTCGGCTCCCGAGGACGATGCGTTTGGCCCGGCGCATGGGATCGGTCTCGATCCAAGCGTGCATCTATTGGTTTGTCCCGACGATGGACATCGCCGTGGGCCGGCGACGACGCGTATCGGTGAAGCGACGTTGACCGGAGGTTCCGGGGCGCTGGAAAAACTCACGCCGAACGATTTGCACTCTATTTTGCAAGCGATTGCAATACGCCCCGAAGCGGCACGGATGCTCATTGTTTCAACGCCCGAAGAAAGGGCGATCGTATGTAATGCGGTGCCCGAAGCGGTGGCGATTCCGGTGATCGAAATCCCGCCGATCGCCGATGTGGATCAACTGTTGTTGTGGGTGTCAAAAATCCCGTCCGTGCGGCTTCCCGGCGGTACATTGCCGCATGTTTCCACCATGGTTGCGGCGTTTGCCGCAGCGACGGAGGCCGAACGTCGCGAGCGTAGTGTTGAGGGCATTGAGCGGGCGTTGTCGCGAGGTCGCGTTTCATTCGGCGACGGGGCTGAGCGGGTAGGGGAGGTTCTGACGAGGGTTCGTCGTGGTCGATCATTACGTTATCTCGATAAAGAGTGTGTGGAGCGATATTTGGGTTCGGAGGAACGTCTTCATGCGCTCGGGGCGTTGGCCCCACGCTGGGATGCATTGACGTAAGAACGTCTTTACCCGGGGAGGATTGTTACACAATGGAATGCTTTGACAAACGATTTGTCGAGCAACGTGGCGTCGACGGTGGACGAATTTTGCGTTGTTCGTGGTTGAATTTGTTGCCCACAATGGCTCGAGTGTGGTAATCGTTGGCGCCGAGCATGCGCGGTATGGCGGTTGGCCCGGTGAAATCATCATCCGTCGGCAGACGCATTGCAAATGCCGACGGGTCATGCGCCGTTGGGAATGACGCGTCACGGAGATATCCTCGGCACACCGGCGTTCACACGCAGTGGCGGGAGCCAATTCGTTGCGTCACTTATTTCGCCGACTGTGACAACTCGCCGGGGTTGATGATGGGCGTGAAATGGAAGCTATGGTCAACCGCCGGGGTATTTCTTGGCGAGTGACAACAAGAACGAATTTTGAGAATGCCGATCGCCTGCGGTCAGATCATCGTACCAAACTTGGCCGTCTGCGCGTACAAGCTCCACTTCTGCTTCGATGACGCCCGGAGAAACAAGCCATTCCGGATGGTTGTACTTTTTGTTCGCCAGCACCATGTAGCGCAGGTGCCGAAGAAGACGAGCGTAGATCTCATCATTCGATGCCCGCCGCATTTGTTCAATCGCCGTTGCCAGATCTTTGCGGATATCGCCTGTGGGCGTATCGACCCACATCGTCACAATGCCTGGACAATGAAATCTGACGACGTCTGCTAGCGTGGTGAGACATAGGATGAGATCCAAGTACCGCACGCTGTCCAGTTGTTCCCAAAATGACAAGAGGGTTTCCAGCCGTCGGCTCACCGTGGGAATCGTGTTGTACAGCGTGTGACGGATCAATGCGTTCAGCGCGCCCCATGGATAACGACAGGCCAGGGCCTCATAAGCTGCCTTCACCCCCGGCGGTTTCTCCAGGCGCTGCTTGAAATAATACGACTCCACTTCGCTGTTGAAATCATCAGCCAAATAAAAAAACCATCGCGCCGTGTCTGGGTCCGGACGCTTACCGAAGACCAACAACTCGGGCCCGGTTCCGAGCGGACGTGGGGTCATGTCCATCTTCATCCCCATGTTGCGAAGCTGAATGCTTCCTTGATCGAGCATGAGGATCGTCGCTCCCGCCGGCACCGGAATCAACTTCGGTTCGGGAAACGTCCCGTGCTTCTGATAATGCTTCCCCCATCTTTTGGCTTCTGCGAGCATCTTACGGCGGCAGTCGGCGTGCGCGCCATACATGAAGGCCGGGAACATCAGCGCATCGGAATCGGGGGGCGGGGTCGAGGTGGGCATGGCGAGCGGCCTTGTCGCATATCTGCCCAACAGACGCAAGTCAATTGGTTGCGTTCGTGGTACCTGAAGTGGTTTTACCGGGCGACGTCATATTCGGCTTTGACGGACGTTTGTCCGATCCCAACGACGGCGCATTGATCTTCGGCGCGGGGTTTGGCGTGGTTTGCGGCTTTGGCGTAGCCGGAGGCGGAGCATTGGCCGGCGAAACCTTCGGTTGGACCTTGATCTTGATGACGGGTTTGAGCGTGGGAGGTTTCCGCATAATCGGTATCCAACCGACTTTTCCCGACATTTGGCTCCACAGCGCCGCTGATAACGCAAATTCCGCCGCAGTTCCCACCGCATCAATGGGGAGGGCCGCAATCTTGTGAAATGCCAAGAGCGTGTCTCCCACCTGCATCAGCAATTCGACCTTGTAATGGAACAGCTCCGCGTAGGTCTCCATTTCGCTGGTGGTCAAATCTCGCCAACGACCTTCTTCGTAGGCTTTGCGGTATGCTTCCACCAAGTTCACATCCATGTCTTCTTTCTTGGGATTGAGTTTGCGCAAGCGGTATTGGATCACCCCCGGCGCCGTGGTTTCCCATTGAAGGTTCCAGGGTTCGACGTTGTCTTCGAACCGCAGGCCCACGCTGCCGCTGAAACCGACACCGTAGGTGACGACTTTTCTGTTGGGCAAGGCCGAATTGAGCGCACCGATGTATTTGTCCGCTTGCGCTTTGCCATCAATCAAATGTCGATCGCCGCGAGGTTTGATTTCAAAGAGGACTTTGTCGTCCATGTCCACGATATCGGGACGCAAGAGAGCGTTCGTCCAATTCAGCAAATCCGGAGTTCCGCCAGCCTTCGTCACGATCGTCGTAATGGTCGCACTGTTCTTGTACACCGTGTTACCCTGATGCGTAAAGATGTACTTTTCCGCAATCGCCCGATGCGCGGAATACCCAAGGTGATATTGCCATGGTTTTTTGCCGGGTCGCCCATCGAGGGTGTAGCCTTCGGGCGCGCTGGGATGATCGATCGGCAATGGATCGCTCGATTCTTTCCCAAACGCATCCTCAAACGTAATGCCCACAAATGGGCGATTGCGTCGAACTCGCGGCTGCTCCTCTTCCTCCTCACGCAAGAGTGCCCGCACCCGATCGGCCATCGTATGCGCCGGTCGACGCGCTTGAAGCTCCAGACGCTCGTTGTACGACAACATCGGCAAATGGCATTGCACGCCCGGAAGCGGATTTCTCATCGACGCCAGCCCGCGTTGCGGCGCATTGGGATCGAATTGAAACACGTAATGCGCTCGCGCGGCAAATTCGCGTAATCGTTCGGGCTCACGGTCCGTGACGATTTCGCTCATGTCGCCACTCGTCGCCCATACGGTGGCTCCTTCCGGAATCCCATACGGGCGCATGCAAATTTCCACGAGCGTCAACTGAGGAAACTCTTCTTTCAGCTCTCGTCCCGTGATAACATGCGCGCAACCCGCTCCGGCCACGACCAACCCGACAAGCGACACATACGCGAGCATCCACACGCAATGCCGCAACAAACGCAGCAATGGCACGACGTCGCCCCAGACCAACCCTCGCCATGACGCACTCGGTCGAAGCATGAGCACCTCCGGCGGACGAGCGTACCCGCTGACGCATAGCGGCGAAAGGGCAATCCAATGGCGGTGCAGAATCAATGCGCGCAGATTGCGACAGGTTCAACCGCCGGGGTATTTCTTGGCGAGTTGGAGCAGGAAAGTCCTTTGGGCATGATCGTCGCCGCCCGTCAGATCATCATAACCAACTGGATATGTTTTCTGCAGTTCTTCCAATGCCGATTCAATCAATCCCGGAGAACCGACCCATTCCCGATGTTTCAAATGCATTTCAACTTTGGAGAGTCGGCGCAGGTTTTGTATGATACGTGCATGCGTCTCGTCGACCGTTACTCGACGCATTTGATCAATGGCCATTGCCAGATCTTTGCGGATGTCGCCCGTAGGCGTATCGACCCACATGGATATACAGCCTCGACAACGAAACGAAATAAGTTCTGTCAACGTCGTGACGCGGAGAACCGGGTCGGGGTAATGCACAGAATCGAGTTTGTCCCAAAATGACAAGAGGGCTTCGAGTCGTCGACTCACGTTCGGAATGGTGTTGTGAAGCGTGTGATGGATCAATGCGTTGAGGACGCCCCACGGATAACGGCAGGCGAGGGCTTCATACGCTGCATCGAGGCCCGGCGGCGCCGTCAAACGCTGGTGGAAATAATACAACGCCACTTCGCTCGCGAAATCTTCAGCCAAGTAAAAAAACCATCGCGGCGTGTCCCGATTCGGCCGCTCGCCAAAAACGAACTCTTTGGGCGCAGTCCCAAGGGGCAGGCTCATGTCGAACTTCATACCCATGTTGAGAAGCTGCACCGAATTCTGGTTCCCCATGAAGATCGTCGAGCCCGGCGGTACGGGTATCAGCTTGGGCTCGGGAAACGTGCCGTGTTGCTGATACTGCTTCCCCCACCTCTTCGCTTCCGCTTTCATCTTGCGCCGGCAGTCGGCGTGCGCGCCATACATGAAGGCGGGAAACATCAGCGCATTCGGATCGGGAGGCGGGGTCGACGTGGCCATGACGGGCGGCTCTGTCGCATACCCGCACCACGAACGCAAGTCAATTGGCAGCGTTCGTTGAGCCCGAAGTGGTTTTACCGGGCGACGAGCCAGGCGACCATTGCATGAAACAAATTTCTTGACGCCACCGTAAACCGCGCTTAACGTGCAGTCGCCTTTACCAACACCCGGGAGCATGCATGCAAACACCGACGATGAATACACCCGTGTCCAAGTGCCTCGAACTTGCGACCTACGTCATTCGTATGCTCGGCAAATTCTCTACGAATGTCGTCCTCACCGCGTTGGCCGCCGAAATGACCGCCGCCAAAAATCACCTTGCGGCATTGCAAAATGATTATGAAGTCGCGGTCGAAGCCATCTTACCCGCTCGAGTGGACGTCAAATACGAAAATCACGTCTCCGATCGTCGCATTCGCCTCACCCAACAAAAAGTCGAAATCGCCGACGGCAAGAAAGGCGGGCGTATCGGCGTTTTGGTTTTTCCGGAAGGATCGACGCCCATTACGCGCCTCGTCGGTGATTCCCAAATTCGCGCCATGTCGGACCTCGAAGGTCGCTTGCAATCGGTCGAGACGCTGTGGCCCGATGCTGCCGAAGAAAAAACCGAAATCGGCAAACATCGCGACAATTACGCTCTCGCGCTGAAACACCGTAATGATGTCGCGCAAAACGTCCGCAACAAACGCGCCTTGCGCCAAGCCGCCAAAGAAGCTTTCATCACCAAATATGCCGAAATCGCCAGCCGCGTCGCCGCGGAATTCCCTCGCGATACCGCCATGCAAGACCTCTTCTTCGACGACGTCCGCTCGGCATCCGCACTCGCCCAAGCCGACGAAAACGAATCCGAATCCGGCAACAGCGAAAATACCACGTCGGGCTGACGCAAAACGACGAAGCCCTCCTGCTCGACCACGCTTGCGTTCGCGCAAAAGCTCAGATCATCCTCTCACGATATGTCTTGCGTCGGCGCAACGCGCATGTGCACATTGCGAGACGCGTGTTGCGTCGGTGCAACGCCGGCCTCGCAACACGTCGCGCATCGATTTGCGTCGGCGCAACGCAGCTCATGCAGACGCATCGAGGTTGCTTGCACGCGCGCAAATCGGGTCTTGCCGGGCGCTCGAGGTGTCTTGCGCCGATGCAACTGCGGTCTAGCATACGTGTGAAGACGAATTGCGCCGGTGCAAGAGCGTTCTCGCAAATGGGGTCGGATGTTTTGCGCCAATTCGGACGTCGAGGTGCAATCATTGCCGGAGCTCAAGCATGACCTTGCCGCTCGTCTCGTCTTGCGCCTCGAAGTTCCGAATCTCGACGCTCGACGCGAAGACATTCCGCTGCTCGTTCGGCACTTGTTACGCCATGCGGCCGAGAAAAACCCCAAAGCAACGCGTCCGTTCCGGGCCCCGTCCGATGACAAATCATTCGAATTACAAATCAAATCGAGCCTGATCGAGCATCTTTTGCGGCATCGATACACGACGAACATCCGCGAGCTCGATGCGCTTTTGTGGCGCGCCATGTCGACGAGCACGGGGGACGCCATTGAATGGCCGGACGTTGCCGCAAAATCGCCTGCAAATCGTGAAGACGTACGGGAGGAAAAACCGACGGCACAAGGAACGCCAAAGGAATTGGATCGGGATGATGTGGCGACGCCGATCGAAACGTCGCAATCCGTCAAGGTGGGTGAAACATCGCCATCGAACGAGGCGGTGGAAACAACGCTGCCAACCGAGGCGGAGATTCGCGCCGGCTTGGCCGAACATGAAGGCAATATCGCGGGCGCGGCGCGAGCATTGGGGTTGTCGAGCCGTTATGTGTTGTATCGGTTGATGCGAAAGTACCGAATTGAAGTGCGATGATGTGCTTTGCCTTGGGCAAACCATTCATGGCTCGACGGCTGTGATGGGTCCATGAGGCGACGATTACGGTTTCAGCTTGGCGACGAGCGAATCGTCTTTGCCATGGCTCGATACGGCACCCGTGCCGAAATCGACGGCGCTCCATATTCGACCGCCGATAAATACGTGTCCGGCGCCATCGACCGCAATGCTGCCGCCTTCCTGAACAACACCGTCACCGGCTACTTTTTTCCAAATGAGTTTGCCCGTGCCATCGAGCTTGGCGACGAATAAATCGTTGTCACCTTTGCTCGTCAAGGTGCCGTCGCCGAAGTCGAGCGTCCCGAAAAACCCTCCCGTCAAAAGTATGTGCCCTGCAGGGTCGACCAACGACGCACCGGGATAAAGGTCCCCGCTCGCGCCAAACGCTTTGGACCATTTCGCATTTCCCAAGGTGTCGAATTTCGTCACGTAACTCGAGGTACTTGCGGTGGTTGTATGTTGCCCGGCGCCCCAATCGATTGAATTCTGATACGTGCCGGTCAGAACGATATCGCCCGCCGGGTCGAAATGGACATTCGTTACGCTCTGCGCTTCCGTGCTGCCGGCTGTCTTGCGAAATGCCGCATTTCCATTGGCGTCGAACATCATTACGAAGGCATCGTATCCACCGGCGCTCGTGACCGATGCTCCACCCAAGTCCACGGTTCCATCAAAAAGGCCTGCCGCGGCAATATTGCCAAGTTTGTCGAGGGCAATGCCTTCGACGCAAACCAGCGGCCCGTCGCTCGTGAACGTTTTTGCCCATAAAGTTTGTCCGGTCGACGACAGATGAGCGACGAATGCGCTCCAAGCCGCTTGCGGAGGTGTCCCGACGCCGAGGTCCACTGCGTCTTGTCCGCAGCCCCCGATCACAATGCTTCCATCGCTTCCCACGGCCACCGCACGAATGTCGTAATCTGTTGATCCGGAAAAACTCCGGCTGAAGACTTGCTTTCCAGCACCATCGATCCGCGCGACGAAGGGATGTTTCTCGAATTGTGGCGCAACGAGGGGACCGCCGCCGAAATCGAGCGAATTGGCAAAATTTCCAACGAGCACGACGCCCCCGTTCCTGTCGTCGACCATATTCCGAAGTGCCTGTTGACCCATATCGCCAAACCGTTTGCTCCACAGATGTGTGCCGTCGGGCGTAAGCAGGGCGAGCGCGATGTCGGTGTCTTGCGACATGAGCGCTCCGCCACCGAAGTCAATGGAAACCCCAAGAATATTCGTCGCGACAAACACGTTTCCCGGCGTGTCCGTCGCGACCCAGGCCGTGTCGCCCCACTCCGCATCGCCGAAAGTTTTGGCCCAAAGTCCCTCGCCCGAACACGTGGGCGTGAGGCCGTCACAGTTATCGTCGATGGGCGTCGTGCAATCTTCGTACGCAGCGCCGCACCCGCCACCATTGCCGCCCATCGGTTCGCCGCCGGATCCGCCATTGCCTCCCGCGCCGCCCATACCCGCAATGCCCGATGAACTGCTCGATTCCGTCATTCCTCCCGTCCCCATTCCCGTGGACGTTTGGGTCGTGGATTGATTGTCACCGCAGTTGATGGATGCAGTGCACAAGAAGCCGCAAAGCGTAGCGAATCGGATGTTGATATGCATGCGATATCATAGCAGATACACGGCACGGGGACGAATATGTTTTCATCGTCTCGGCGGCGTATCCATCATTCTCGACTTCTGCGTTGACGCTCGTAATGGTCGTCGCCTCGATCTCCCATTTTCCGGATGGCAAATACTTCCGAAACTCGTTTCCCGTGCTATGAGAAGCTCCACGTTGACTCTCGAAAAGGAGCTTCCCATGTCTCGTTTCTTCGCCCCCGTACTCGTCGGCATCTTCTTCGTAATCGGCTGTGGAGGATACTCCGCCGACGAAGCCAAAACCAAATGCGATCTCGAACGCAATGCCAAAACGGCTTGCTTCAATGACGCAACGTACGACCAATGCCTTTCGTGTTACGAATCTTGTGGCACAGATTGTGCCGTCGCGGAATCGTGCCCCGCGCAATACATTTGCTCGGAATAATTCACGTCGGCTGAACAAAGTTTGGCCCTCGTTCGTCTTTATCGACCCCGCCGATCCAAACCCCAGCGCAAGCGGGCCCAACCCTGCGGCCATGCAAATCCGGCGCTCGGCGCGTTTCGTGCATGCAGTGGACCAACGATCGGTCGTCGGTTTTACCCGGCAGGGTAGACCATGACGCACCGCGCGCCATGCGCGATCGCTTTTCAGCTCACGGTTCGTCAAAATATTTTCGTCCGCGAAGAACTCGGACTTGATTTCTTCGTAAAACCGCGGCAGGACTCGGGGACGAGGCAAACGAACAATGTCCCACGAAGGAACGCTGTTCCGGTTTGCCCGACCGGAATGAGGCAAACGAGCATGAGCGCCGAACCTTTCTTCCGCGACGAACCTTCATTGCGCGACGAACTCGTTGACACGCGAAAGGAGGTCGTCACCATTCGTCCCGACGACGAACTCTATGGTGTCGACACCCCGCCCACCTACGCCATGGGATTGGCGGAACGACTGGCGGCACTTCATGCGGACGCGCAAGCGAGTTCGGTTGAGATCGTGATGCGCCAGGATGGCCTCGAAGAACCTTTCGAAGAGACCACCGTGTCTCTCGAAGACCTCGACCTCGACGAACCCCTCGAAGATTACGAGCTGGACGAGCAGTTCGAGCGAAAGACCCTGCCTTCCGCTCCGTATCCGCCCGCCATTCTCGATGATGGCGCCGCGAGTTTGTCCTGGGACGTATTGCCGCCGCCTGTTCCTACATTTGCCGATTCGCCGGATCTTCCATTTGGGCCGGCATCGGAGCCCGCGCCGTCCGTGGAAATTCCCTCGGCGCGCTCGTCGTCGATTTGGGGCAAACTGCAGAAATTCGTCACGGGAATCAGCAAACCTCGCAGTCAGCCGCCCATTTCTTCCGCTTCGTCCCGCAGGCTCTCGCAACGCGCCATGTTCGAGCTCGTTTGGACCCTCGATAATGCCGCACTCGACGCATTGGCCGGACATATCGAACGAATCATCGCCGCACGGCGCCTCGGTCCCGAAGCTTATGCCGAATCACGCATCGTGGATTTGCTCGACCATTTGACGCTCACGGAACGCGGTCATGGGGAGGGAATTGGAATTGCGACAATGCGAGCGCGTATTCCGGAAGTGGCTCGACCGATGTTCGATCATGCCCTTTTGAGCTTGGAAAATCGCGGCGTCGTGGCACTTTTACCGGACGAACTCGGTCATGAGGGGTTTGGGGCGCAGAGCGCCGAAGGCGGCTCGAAGCCCCAAATGTTCAGCCAAGGGATCGACGATCCGGTTCGCGGCCATCTGACTCGTTGCATATTGCTTCAGACGGCCGGTTGATTGTCAGATTTTTCCAGCTTCTTTTTCCAATCGTACAAACAAATCCGGAATGGCTTTCTTTTGCGCCGCTTCCAAAATGCTCGCCGGTAATGCCGTATTGGGCTCGACGTGCAAAGTATACGTCACTTCGCTCTTTTTCCCTCCGTCGATCGGCTTGATTTCCCAGCTTCCTTCATTGCGCTTGTAATCGCCGCGCACCAGCTTCCAGCGACGCGACATGCCCGACGACGACTCCTCGTGTGTCGCTTCCGTCACCGCCGTCAGATTGGAAAATGGAAAAGGCACCTCGACCGTCACTTCACACGTGTACTTATTGCCTTCTTGCTTGACGAGCTTTGCGGCGGCAACACGCGGCATTCGCCCCTTGTACTTCGAACAGTCGGAAATAATTGCCCACACTTTTTCCGGCGGCTGCGACAAAACTGCTTTTGCGGTAATTCGAGGCATATCGCTGCCCTTCACCGCCGATGTGCGCACATCGACGGCGCCGGGATCCACGGCAATAGCCTCGGATCCCGTAAGTATCGGCAGAGAAACGAGCGCACCAAGCACGAGCGGGCGTATGGCAAAAGCAGAATGTTTCATCGATGCAAGTCCTCCAAGTCCAGTTTATCAGTTCTATTTTCGCTTTACAAGCATCCGTCATGAGCTCCCACGGTCGCCGGCGCAGCCTTTGCCACGCTTCGTCGCATGGCCTTGCGCGAAACTTTGCGCCGATTTTTTCGTTCCCGTCATGGTCATCCACGCCTGTTCGGCGCGCACGATGCGGCATATTTCCGTTTCGAAGTTCCGGGTCTTTACGGAAACCAGGCCGTCGCCGCATTGGTTCTGCAATGCCTCGAGCGAATCGACGGGATCATCGAAATTCATCCCAATCCTCGGACGGGTTACGTTCTCGTCGGCCTCGATTCCCGCGACGTCCACCTCGTCGGCGCCATTGAAGAAGAACTGCAATCCCAGGCCGACCCGCTGGCGGATTCGGCGCCGTCCTTTTCCCGTTGGGTGAATCGCGCCCGCGACGTCGTCGTCCTGCGTTGGCAAGCCGTGGCCAATGGTGCGTCCCGGAACGAGTCTCCACGGTCCCAAGCCGATATTTCCGAATCCGCGTCATTTCATGCTCGAGACGTCGACGATGTGTGCGCTCATTTTCGAGTTTCCCCGGAGACCGGATTGAATGACGCTCGAGTCGAAGAGACGCGTCGTCGGTTTGGCCGGAACGTACTTGCCGGCATTTCCACTCGTTCGTCAATCGATATTCTTGCCGATCAGTTGTTGACGCTGCCGTGTGCGTTGCTTTTTGGAGCCGCCGGGTTTTCCCTTTTGCTCGGCGATGTGCTCGAAGCCGGGGCCATTGTCTTGGTGATCGGCTCGAACATCGCCGTCGGGTATTTCTCCGAAATGCGCGCCGAAGAATTGCTCCACGCTTGGCGCGATTTGCGTGCGGAATGGGCCACCGTCGTTCGTAATGGGCAACAAATGCGCATCGATGCAGCCGATCTCGTACCGGGCGACGTGCTCGTCGTCCGCGCGGGCGACGCCATACCCGCGGACGCGCGCCTCGTGGACACACGCGAGCTTTTCGTCGACGAGAGCATGCTGACGGGAGAATGCGAACCCATTGAGAAAATAATTCCGCCCGTGGATTCGTCGGCGCCTCTCGCGGAGCGGCGAAACATGCTGTTTGCCGGGACGAACGTTGCGGCGGGCGCGGGACGAGCCATCGTTGTGGCGATCGGGGAACGTACCGAACTTGGAAACATCGAGCGGGCGTTGGATCGGGCGGAGAGTCGTCGAGCGCCGATGGAGACGCAGCTCGAAGATTTGGGCGGGCGCGTCGCGAAACTTGCGGCGGCGAGCTCTTTGGCGGTCGTCGGATTCGGGCTTCTTCGAGGCCGTCCATTGGCGGATTTGTTGCGCAGCGCGATTGCTTTGGGTGTTGCCGCCATTCCCGAGGGATTTCCCGCTGTCGGGACGACCGCATTGGCCTTGGCCAGCCATCGACTGCGGCGCGATGGAATCGTCATTCGGCGCTTGGTCGCCGCGGAAACATTGGGCGCCGTGCGTGTGGTTTGTGCAGACAAAACCGGAACGCTCACGGAAAACAAAATGCGCGTCGAATCCATTCTTTCGCCCGGTCACGGGTTGGTCCGGGTCGAATGGCCTCGTGAACCCCAAAAAACGCCGGCCCTCGTCGCGGAATCCGAAACATGTTTGTCGGAGCATTACATACGGGACTTGTTGCGTATCGCCGCCCTCAACGCGGACGTGGAGATTCATCCGGAAAAATGCATTCCCACCGGCAGCGGTACGGAGGTGGCGCTCGTTGAATTCGCCATGGCGCTGGGGTATCCGGTGTACGAGCGGCGAGTGGCGGCGCGACGAATTCATGAACGTCGGCGTTCGTCGACTCGGGCGTTTTTATTGACCGTTCACGAACACCCCGAATTGGGGCGTATCGATTTGATCAAAGGCGCTCCGGAACAAATCATCGCTCGGCTCGTCACGTTGTCCGAAGCGGAAAAGCAATCGATTTTGCAACACAACGAAAACCTCGCCTCATGCGGCTTGCGCGTCCTCGCCTTTGCCTGGCGCGCAGGAGTTCACGAGGAAGAATGGTCCGGGTTTGTCTTTGCGGGTCTCGTCGGGCTGCGTGATCCTCCGCGAGAAGGCGTGCGTGACGCGCTGGCGACATTGTCACGTGCGGGCATTACGACGCATATCGTCACGGGCGATCAGCAAAAAACGGCGCTCGCGATGGGTGGGGCATTGGGGATTGCCGATGAATACGTGCACAGCCGAGTGACGCCCGTCGGAAAACTCGAAATCGTACAAAGCCTGCAAGCACAGGGAAACCTCGTTGCAATGACGGGGGATGGAATCAACGACGGGCCGGCCTTGAAGGCGGCGGATGTGGGCATTGCCATGGGCAAACGCGGCACGGACATTGCGCGAGCCGTTGCGGACGTCGTATTGGCCGGGGACGATCTTCCGTCGATCGTTGCGGCCATTTCCGAAGGAAGGCGCTTGCACGACAACGTTCGCCGGGCGATTCATTATTTGGCCGCGACGAACGCCGGCGAAGTCATCACGATGCTTTTTGGGTCGGCGCTCGGCATCGACCCGCTCGGGCCATTGCAGCTTTTATGGATCAACATCCTGACGGACATCGCGCCGGCTTTGGCGCTGGCCATCGAGCCGCCCGATAACGAAATCATGCTTCGCCCGCCGCGAAATCCGGACGAACCGCTTTTCACGCCAAACGATTTACGCCATCTCCTCGGGGATGCGAGTCGTATGGCAGCCGGAGCTTTGACGGCGTATGCAGTGGGATCCGCGATCGGTCGAGGGCGACAATACGGCCAAACCATGGCGTTTCTCTCGCTCGTGACAGCGCAAATTCTCTACACCGGGACCTGCCGAGCCGAATCGAAACAACCGGATCCGGCATTGCGTATCGCCGTGGCCACGAGCTTTGGTCTGCAAGCGCTGGCTCTCGGCGTTCCATCCATTCGGCGATTGTTGCATCTTTCGGCGCTCGGTCCGGGAGCGATTGCCTTCAGTATGCTTTTGGGGGCCATTCCGGCATGGTCCACGCGAGCCGCGATTCGTTCAAGATCGACAAACTCGGCTACGGAGCTCGGCGGCGGGCCGCGAAATACGCGCCACCGGGAGACGATGATCGTGATCAACGTGGAGAAACAGTGCACATGAAAATACACGGACCTTCGATTGCCCTGGGTTTGTCCACTGGATTACTCGTCGTATGGGCCGCTCGACGTTTGCGACCCGTGGCAGTGGAGCTCGGTGCGTTATCCATTGAATTGGCAAAAATGGCGCGTGCCATCGTTGAATTACAACGTGAATCCGTCGAAGACTTCGTTTTCGAGGTCGAACGACGAACCGTGGATCGAGCGCGCGTTCGAAGAGAAGAACGCGCGCAAGGCCGCGCCGTCGATGCGAGGCGTTCATGAAGAAGCAGGCGCGGAGAAGCCATTCTCCGGATGATTTGGCGTGGCTCGCCCATAACGTGCCGCATCGGGTACGAATTCGAGCGCCGTTTTTGGCGTCTCGTCCGGACGTTTGTCATCGCGTAGCCGAAGCTTTGGCCAAACCCAGAACGTTTTGCGGGACGATCTCGGTCCACGTCCTGACCGGCTCGATCATCATCGAAGCCCCCGACGAACCCATGGATGCCGATGTTTGGCTCGAATTGGTGCGTGAAGCCGTCAAGTCGGAAATGAATTCGGTTCAAGATGGGTCATTGGGCCCGAGCAAAGTGGCTCAATCGATCGCCAAAGCATTTGTGGCGCTCAATGCCGACGTTCGCGGAGGTTTGCATCAGCGAGCGGATCTCGCCGCGCTGTTACCCGTTTGTCTAGCCGTACTCGGCGTCGGGAGGATCGTCACCACGGGGCAATTGCCTGCACCGGCCTGGTTCAATTTGGGCTGGTGGTCTTTTCGCGCGTTCATGACCTTCCACAAAAATGCGGCGAACGTCGAAAAGGAACCTGTCGCGTCCGAATCCAAGGAAAATAGTTAATCGTCGCCAACCATCAGCCGCACGGCATCTCGAGGTGCATTCGAAAAATCCAAATCTCCCACGATGCGCCATTCCTCTTCCGCCGAGTAATCGCATTTCGGTGGTTCGTGTTTTTGGAAAAACGGTTTCTCGTCGACGGCCAGGTCCCGATAGGACGCACTGGGTAAATACTTCACGGGCCGCGCGTTCGTTCGGACGAGCCAATTGCGATCGAAAATGATGCCCCACGGTTCGAAATCCCAACGAATCAGGTGCGCCCGATAACGGTGCAATTCCAGGATTTTCTCCGGACAAACCGCGGTCAACGACACGACGGGAAAACCTCCGCGAATGAGTCGCCCGCTTCCGAGCAGCGTGGATGTTTCGAGCATACGCAAGAGCGTTGCGGGAGCGTCCCGACAAGCGCGTAAACCACCAGCCCAAAGATCTTCCCAATGGTCGGCCGGCGATTGTCCCGGCCATGGCCCTTCGGCGGCGCGCGTAAAATGAGCCAAGGTCGGCGACGCCAACGGCGCCTGGCGCCACGTCTGGAAAAACCTGGTCCAATCGACTTTTTCGTGCCGAACCACCGGGCGACGGGCAATCCATTCTCGCGCCGGCCCAAGCAAATCGGCGTCGACATCCGGAATGCCCAGATTCACGAGATTACGACTACCGCGCCACAGGATGCTATCGTTGTCCGGACGAACGACGTGTGTGGGTTTTCCCGCGCGCCATCGTGACTGCAAGAGCGTCTCCATTTGGCCGCCCGCGCGTACGGCCACGGCGATCACCAGGTCGGCCGCTTCGATGATCGCTTCGTCGCGTCGTGCGTCGGAGCCATTGACGAGGTGCAGGTGAATTTGGTTTGGCTTGGCGGATGCGGGTAAACACGAACGGGCCCGAACCTCGTCGTTTTGGGGGGCGAAGATTTCGATCTTGCCATCGCCTTTGGCCGCGCCAAACAACGCCGCCTCGTACGCTGCGGAGCCGACGGACGCGATGAGCGTATGATTCGCTTTGGCAATTGCGTACCCGAGGGCCATGGTCGTGGTCAGCCATGGTTCATCCGGACAGACGCGACGCGGTTTTCTCGAGTTCACGAGGGCGATTTTCATGTAAAACTCAGCAGCTCGAACCTAGACCATTCGTCGTAGCGAGTCACGTGGGGCCGAACGTTCTTAAGTGTGGTCTGGGCCACGATTTCGGGGCGGAGCAAAGTTCCTTCGTGGCGAAGTCGACAGACAACTTTCCGCGGCGCGCAAAGTTTGGTAACGTGCGACCCGTGGAGATCGTTTACGAGCATCACGACGTGATTTGTGCGCTGCAAGAGCCGGTTTTCGTCTTGTGGTGGAGGAACACGCCCACGATCCCCCAAGCACAGCATGCGTTCGACCGTTTGCAAGTGGCGGCCAAAGCACTGCCGGGTGGCGTCGTGTTTGTCGTGGTGGCGGGTGACGATGTCTCGCAGCCCGATCGCGCGACGGCGGACTTTTTTGCGCGCAGCATACGCGCGATCGAAAAGCACGTCCTCGCCCATGCATTCGTGCTCGAAGGTACGGGCCTGAAATCGTCCGCCATTCGCGCTGTGCTCCGAACGATACAAACGATGTCGCGCGTCATTTTTCCCTGGACGATTTCACCGAGCGTCGACGAGGGAATGTTGTTTTTGGCGAAGCGGACGGGTTTCATCACCGAGCCTGAAGCGCGGGCGTTATGTGGTGAAATCGCCAAACTTCGTGTCCAGCACGCGTTGAAAAAATAATTTCCGCGGCTCGTCCGAGGTCGACAAGGGCACGCAGCTTGGTCGGAATATGTCCGATCACGGAGGAACTATTTCTTGCTCCGAGGTCGATTTCGATCGATCGCGCTCGATTTGCGGAAAATCATTTCGTCGATTTCGTTCGTGCGTGAATTCAGCCGGTTTTCAGATAGGTCGAACAATGTCCTATCCATTCGATCATTTCATTGCACCGAGGCGTCGGCTCATCTATTTCTTTCGTCACCGAAAATCGAACGTCCGCGATTTTTGGTCCACAATTCAAAAAAACGAACGGGACGAGACAAACCGCCCCGATTGCGCCTTCATCCAAGGCGCCCCTCCGGACAGGTGGGACCTTTTTCTCGCATTTTCGGACGCCAGTAGAAAGGCCGGTTTCATGCGCGCTTCAGCGCTTTCCAGCATGTCGCCGAACATCACCATGTTTTCGCCCTATCTTTGCGACGAATACTTGACGGCGCCCCACGTTTCTCCGCGTGGGCCGCTCGAACCTTGGTGCGCAGGCATTTCGGATCATTTGTCGGATGTGATTCGGGATGGACGGACGCGACTCGAGGCCATTGCCAATGGATTCGACCAGGCTGCTGAAATAGCTCTTTTGCTTGGACGTCTTGGGGAAGCCAAGAAACTGCGACAAACGGCCCTCGCTTATTTTGCAGCCGAAACGTTATCCGAATCGGGTTCGTTTGCCATCCTTGCCGCCCTCCGAATGCTGCTCGGTCTCGGGCGGATGGAACGAGCCATGGGGCGATTCGACGAAGCGTTGTTCGTTTTCGATCGGCTCGCATCGTCCGCAATGGTCGAATCGTTCGAAATTGGTCCGTTGGTTTTGAGTGCCAAACAGCTTGCCGATGTTGAATCGCAATTCTCCGAAGCTTTCGCGACGATTCGGGTGACGGCGACCGCCGAGGTGCTGGAGACGCTCATTCGTGCCGGGCGGTATGATTTGGCCATTACGGCGGCTCGTATGCGTTCTGTCGATGATCCCATTTGGCTCGCGGCATTTCGATCGGAGACGATCGCCACGGCGCTCGGTCGAATGGGTCTCGTGCGGGAATCCATCGTGTATTTGGCGTCGATTATCACCCAACGCCCCGAGTATCCGCGACTTTCATTCGAACAAAAACGTGCCGAAGCGCTCGCGACGGACGGTCGATTCGATGAAGCTCATGCGCGTCTCGAATTGATCGCCGAATCGCTCGAAGAACAGTGGACCCATGTTCGTCCGACCCTGGGCGATGTGGCGTTGTCCGCGCGAACGTCGTTGTTGCTGTCGATTCTCGGCGGTCATGCAAAGAGCGCTCGTCTTGCATCTCGAGCCCGAGAGTTTGCCCGGGAACTCGGCGACGTACCGCTCGAGGCGGAGCTTGCTTTGCGGGTGATGGAGAGCGACGCACCTCGTGATGTGCGAGCGGATGCGGCTGACGCGCTCACGCACATTTTGCTGGCGACGGGATACGCGCTCACGATTCCTCGTGGCGGCGTGTGTCTATTCGAGGCGGCGATGGCGCCGGCGAACGAGCCGCGGGCACCGACGTACCCTGCGCTTCGTGATCGTTTGTACGCGATCGCCGCATAACGAGCGCAATCCGTCCACGCTCACCCTTGACGAACCTGCCTCGTCGCGCGATGTTCAGGCGTCTCGCGACATCGCGTCGACCTACGCAGGTTCATTCATGCCCCAGGGAAAACTCACGCATCTCAAAGCGCTCGAAGCCGAAAGCATTCACATCATCCGTGAAGTCGTGGCGTGTTTCGAGCGCCCGGTGATGCTGTATTCGATCGGAAAAGACAGCACCGTTCTGCTCCACCTCGCCCGCAAAGCGTTTCATCCGGGCAAACTCCCGTTTCCGCTTTTGCATGTCGATACGACGTGGAAATTCCGCGACATGTACGCGTATCGTGACGAGTATGTGCGCGATGTGCTCGGCCTTGATCTCATCGTTTATGTCAATCCCGAAGGTGTCGAACAAGGCGTCAGTCCGATCACGCACGGCAGCAAAGTGCACACGGATGTGATGAAGACGCAGGCGTTGAAACAAGCGCTCAGTAAATACGGATTCGATGCCGCTTTTGGTGGTGCTCGTCGCGATGAAGAAAAATCTCGCGCCAAAGAGCGCGTGTTTTCCTTCCGCGATGCCAATCATCGTTGGGACCCCAAGAATCAGCGTCCGGAGCTGTGGAACATTTACAATACGGAAGTGCAGAAAGGCGAAAGTATTCGCGTTTTTCCGCTCTCGAATTGGACCGAGCTCGATGTGTGGCAATACATCTACAAAGAAGACTTGCCCATCGTGCCGTTATACCTTGCCAAACCTCGTCCGGTCATCGAACGTGACGGCACGCTCATCATGGTGGATGACGATCGGCTCCCATTGCGGCCGGGTGAAACTCCGCAGATGAAAAAGGTTCGTTTTCGGACCCTGGGCTGTTACCCTCTTTCGGGCGCCATTGAGAGCGAAGCGTCGACGTTGCCTGAAATCATTCAAGAAATGCTCGTCGCCCGGCAAAGCGAACGTCAAGGTCGGCTCATTGATTTCGATCAATCGGGCAGCATGGAAGAAAAAAAGCGCGAAGGATATTTTTGAGATTGACGATGATCGACGAAATGGACCTTGCTCGTCAAAACATCGAGGCCTACCTCGAACAAAACGAGCACAAAGAACTTCTGCGCCTCCTCACGTGCGGCAATGTCGACGATGGTAAAAGCACGCTCATCGGACGACTTTTGCATGATACGAAAGGCATTTACGAGGATCAGCTGGCGGCGGTGGCCAAAGACAGCAAGGTGTTTGGCACGCAAGGTGGAGCCATTGATCTGGCGCTCCTCGTGGACGGACTGAAAAGCGAACGCGAACAGGGCATAACCATCGACGTCGCATATCGCTATTTTTCCACGTCACGGCGGAAATACATCATTGCCGATACGCCCGGGCACGAACAATACACGCGCAACATGGCCACGGGCGCGAGCACCGCGGAGCTCGCCGTGATCCTGGTCGATGCCAAAAAAGGCGTCACCACGCAAACGCGCCGCCACGCATTCATCACGAGCCTTCTCGGCATACGCAAAGTCGTCGTCGCCATCAACAAAATGGACCTCGTGGGTTTTTCCGAGGAGACATTTCAATCGATTCGGCACGAGTTTTTGGAATTTGCGTCGCGTTTGCCCGATCGACATCATTGGTTTGTCCCGCTGTCGGCTTTGGGTGGCGACAACGTCGTCGAAAAAAGCGCGAACATGCCCTGGTACCAGGGCGAACCAATGCTCGAATTGCTCGACACCATGCCGCTCGATGAAGCCGACAACACGGTGGACATGCGTTTTCCCGTGCAATGGGTCAATCGCCCGTCGGCGGATTTTCGTGGGTTTTGCGGGACAATCGCTTCGGGCTCGTTACGCACGGGCGACGCCATCGTCGCTTTGCCGTCGGGCCGCTCCAGTCGCATCGCGCGCATCGTCACGTGGGAAGGGGACCTCGCCGAAGCTTCGGCGCCCATGTCGATTACGCTTACGCTCGAAGATGAAATCGACGTCAGTCGCGGCGATGTTTTGTGCCATTCCGACAATCGCCCGGCGATCGCCAGTCGAGTCTCCGCGACGCTCGTGTGGATGGACGAAAAAGCGCTCATTCCCGGGCGGGAATATTGGATCAAACACGGCGTTCATCGCACGCCCGGGAGCATCACGCGCATCGTGCATCGCGTGGATGTCAATACGCTCGAAAAACACGAAGCCGCGACGCTCGGGCTGAATGAAATCGCGCAGGTGGAAATTCGCACCAGCCGCCCGTTGATTTTCGATGCGTACGAGAAAAACCGTCACACCGGGGCCTTCATCATCATCGACCGCATGACGAATGGAACCGTCGGGGCCGGCATGATCACGGGCAGTGGATCGGCGCATTGGGATTCTCCGCCGCTCGGTCGTTCCCGCGATGCCCAACACGGCGTGACGCCGGAAGAACATGAACGACGTTATGGTCAAAAGCCGACGACCATTTTGATTACGGGTCTTTCAGGTTCGGGAAAAACCGCCATTGCCGCGGAGGTCGAACGACGTCTGTTCGAACGCGGACGAGCTGTTTATGCCATCGATGGTTTGTCGATGCGCAAGGGGATGTGTCGCGATTTGGGATTCTCCGCCGCCGATCGGTCTGAAAACCTGCGCCGATCGATGGAAGTCGCCAAACTCTTTAATGACGCGGGGCTCATTTGCATTGCGTCGATGGTCGCCCCGGAAGAGGGCGTGCGCAAACGAGCACGGGAAGTCGTCGGTGCGGACAAGTTTTTCTTGGTTTACTTGTCGGCACCGCTCGAATGGTGCCGCAAATTCGATGACACCGGGCTTTATCGCGAAGCAGATCAAGGTAAAACCACCAACATCCCGGGCATCGATTTTCCTTACGAACCCCCCGCCGACGCCGACTTGACCCTGCCCAGCCACGAAATCAGCGTCTCCGAATGCGCTGAACGCATCGTCCAGGAACTCGAACGCCGCGGTCGCTTCGGCTGAGCCTCTGTTCTTGCCAGGGTTTGCCAGGGTTTGTCTGGGTTTGTCTGGGTTTGCCGGGCTTCGCCCGGACCCACGAGGGCTCCTCGCCCTCGACCCCGCAAGGGGCAGAGGCCCCTTGACCCGGGTATTGGTTTGTCCGCTACGCGGTCAAACCAAAGGGATCAGGATTTTTTGAGGAGTTCGTCAATTCGGATGCCGTTGATCGTTAATCCATCAATGGCGCAGTTTTCGATTTTCAACCCGACCAAGCTGGAGTTTTTGATGGTGGCATCGTCGAGTTTCGTGTCGTCGAGAACGGCTCCCTGAAACGACGCATTCGTGATTTTTGCGTCGGAAAATGTCACATCGTCGAGTTTGGCCTTCTTGAACGACGCATTGGTGATCTCCGCTTTGCCGAACTCCGCGTCGTCCATCTCGGCGCGCTCGAACGTCACGTTGTGCACCTTGGACTTCGCAAAACTCACGTCATCGAGGCTCGCCTTCTCGAACGAGGCATTCTGCACCTTGGATTGAGCAAAGCTGACATCGTCGAGCTCGGCTTGTTCGAGCGAAACGTTGCGCATGTTGGCTTTCGCCAAACTCACGTCATCCAGCTCGATCCCTTCGAGGGAAACACCGTTCAGTTTTTTTGGCAGCGCAGCGGGAGCCTTCGACTTCATCACTTCATGCTACTCCCTTCGCGGAAGCACGGGAGCATCGACATGCCTGACGTCTCGACATTTTTGCCATCTCACTCGGTCGTGACTGCGCCGAACTCAACTCCGACTCGCTACATGTTCGTGCTGCACGGCATCTTTGGTTCCGGCGGGAATTTTCGCACATTCATCCGCCGGGTCGTTGAAGCGTGTCCCGACTGGGGGTTTGTCTTGGTCGATCTGCGCGGACATGGTCAATCGCTCGGCGCACCGGCGCCGCACACGGTGGAGACCGCAGCGCTCGATCTCGTGCATCTCGGCGCCCATCTGAAGTTGAACCTGCGCGGCATCATGGGACATTCGTTTGGGGGCAAAGTATCTCTCGCGTACGCGGGGATGCGTCCTGACGAACTCGACGAGGTCTGGGTGCTCGATTCGACTCCGGGCGTGCGGATCGATGGGATGAAGACGGTGGGAGCGGCGCACGTGCTCGACACGCTGGACAAACTTCCCGAGACATTTCCGTCGCGGGATTTTTTCTTCGAGCAGATGGCGGCGAGTGGGATGGCTCGACCGCAGATCGAGTGGCTGGCGATGAACGTTCGCCGCGATGGAGACGTGTTTCGTTTTCGTCTCGACTTGCCGACGATTCGGTCGTTGCTCGAGGATTACTTCATGCGTGACCTGTGGTCTGTCGTGGAACAACACCATCACGGGCGACTCGGCTTCATCATCGGCGGACGTTCGATCACGTTGAGTCAGTCCGATCGCGATTGTCTCGCCAAACTGTCCGCGACCAACCCCAAACTCGAAGTCCACACGCTGGCGAACGCCGATCATTGGTTGCACGTCGACGATCCCGACGGTCTCTTCGCGGTGCTGCATCGAGCGCTTGGTTGACGTTTTGGTTTGGGAAGCCGGAGCAGGTTGGCCACAGCCATTGAGTTAGTTGTGTCACCAATTCGGCGCACGTGTGAAGACTTGCCGGGCCGCTGCATTTTTTGTGATCGTGGGTCGCGAAGCCGGGAATGACCGGACATGGAACCCATATCGCCCACGAGTACGCCGTACCGCGACGAGAAAGCCACGTTTGCAGCGCGTTTGGAGAAGTTGCACGAAGAATTGTCGGTGATTCGCGAGACCAAAGCCGAGATTGAAGCGTTGGCGACGCGAGAAAAAGAGATTCACACCGAGATTGCGCAGCTGAACAAAGAAATCGCCAAAGCGCGCACCAAACGGCAATTGCCGCTTTTGGAGCTGGCGTATATCGCGTCGCCTTGCAAAGCCGATTGGAATGAAATGGTGGGCGACGAGCGCACGCGGTTTTGCGGAACGTGCCAAAAGAATGTGCATAATCTATCGCAAATGTCCGCTGCAGAAGCGGAAGCATTTCTTCGGAATTTGATCGGCGACGCTTGCGTGCGCATGTATCGACGAAAAGACGGTACAGTCATGACAAACGATTGTCCCGTCGGAAAACGAAACAAACGAATCAAACGTGCCGCCGGCGCGTTGGTTGGAACGGGAATGGCTGCGGCGGGTTTTGCCGCGTTTACTCCTCGAACCGGCGAAGTCATGGTGGATGTTCCCATTACGACGCATGAAGTGGTTGTCCAAGGTGGTTTGCCGGCGTCCGAGGCAACCGAGCGCCCCATGCCCATGGGCATAATGGCGTTTCCGCCGATCCCTGAAAAACCGAAGGTCACGCCACCGAAGCGTTTGTCCGGACCTATCAAACCTGAAAATCCGGAAGGCGTCAAAGGAAGAGTGATTGCCCGTTGCACGACGACGAAAGAAGGAAAAACGAACAATTGCCGAATCATGTCCGGTCCTTCTTCCATGCATCAAGCGACGCTCGATATGGTGGCAAAGCAAGTGTACGCGCCGGCCCGAATCAACGGTAAACCCGTCGATTTGACGCACATCATCCGGGCCGATCTCGATTCGCCACCTGGTCAAACGCATGCGAAAGTCGTCGCCCTCGCTCCCAATTCGCCGTCGGAAGTTGTGAAAGAGGCGCATTGACGTCGGAAATTGGACTTTTCGTGCTCATCAACCGAGTATGCGAATTTGCAAGGCAAGAGAAGCCTGCGCATGAATTGATGATGAGGTGTGCGTCGTGACAGACCCGGACGGAGCCGCCGAGCCTCCCGTGCCGCGAACTGCGGAATGGAATGCCGCGGCACGAGCGCGTTTGCGCAAGATGCTCGATGAGCATTACGATACGGTTTATCACGCATTGCGACGATTCGGCGTACGCGAAGCCGAGCTCGAAGACGCCGCGCAAAAGACATTTCTCGTCGCCTCGTCGAAGCTCGATCTGATTGCTCCGGGATGCGAGCGGGCGTTTTTATTGGCCACGGCGGCAAACAAGGCGGCTCACGCGCGGCGAACGCAATCGCGCCGACGTGAAGTTCCCGAAGAAGATGCGGCGATTGGGTCTGTCGAGGATCATCAACCACTTCCCGATGAATTGCTCGAACAGAAGCGCAGGCGCACGTTGTTTTATCGAATCTTGGCCGCGATGGATGCGGAACTCCAAACGGTATTCGTTCTTTTCGAGCTCGAAGGTATGTTGGCGAAAGACATTGCCATAGCGCTGGATATTCCGACGGGAACCGTGGCTTCGCGCCTTCGACGGGCACGCGAAGAATTTACACGAATGGCGACGCGGACCATGCGACAAACGACGGGGGCGGTATGAACGACGAGCCCAGACGATTGGTGGACGAAGATCCGGATGGTGCGGCGAGTGCGCTGATTCGCGCTGCATTGCAAGACGGTCCCCCTCCGCCGCTCGGTGCGAAAAACCGGGTCGCCGAGGAATTGGGTATTGCCGGAGCGACGGTTATTGCCATTCGGCAACGACGTATTGCGTTATGGACGCTGGCTTCAGGCATTGCCGCGGTCGCTGCGGCCGCCATGTTGTTCGTATTGCCGCAGCGCTCTGAAGATCGTGCATCTCCGGAGGCAATTCCCGCAATGCCGATGGCCACGTCGACCGCGCCTACACCGGAAATCATCGATACGACCCCGCCGGCTCCGGCAGCGACCGTCATGCCTCCGCCGATTGCGACATCGCCCGTGCGGGCGATCAATTCGACGGCGAACAAGCCCTTGGGTTCGGGTGCCACGCCAAAGGCGACGTCACCTGTGCGGAAACAAATAAAAGGCCCGGGAAAGTTTTAGCTATTGCATGCACCGGGTAAAACGCATTTGCCATGGAAGGCGCTGTTGCTTGCCGTTCGGGCGCGAAGCGAACGAACGGTGCAAGGTCCAGGGCCGGCCCTGGCGCGGGTCCAGGGGCGCGGAGCCCCAGGTGGGGTTTGGGGTGAAACCCCATGAGGAAACCCCATGAGGAAACCCCATGAGGCACCCCATGACGGAGCGCGGAGCCTCGAGGGGCCTGAGGTGAACCTTCAGCCAGCACCTCATGACACGGCCAAGACAAACAGCTCTTCTCGCGCGTGACGTTCGGCAGTAGAGAGCGACGCATCATGCGTATTGCCTCCTGGAACGTGAACTCGATTCGTGCGCGGCTGGAACACCTGACGGACTGGCTTCGTCGAGCATCACCCGACGTCGTGTGCATGCAGGAGACCAAGGTCGACGACGAAAAATTTCCCGTCGAGGCGTTGGGCGATGCGGGGTACGCGGTCGTGTACGCGGGACAAAAATCCTACAACGGTGTGGCGATCGCAGCGCGGTTTGGCTTGCCAATCCAGGACGTGAAGAAGGACCTCGACGGCGATTCCGAAGACACGGCGCGAAGGCTCATCGCAGCGACGATCGAAGGAGTGCGCATCGTGAACGTGTACGTGCCCAACGGTCAGGTGGTGGGTACGAAACCGTTTGTGTACAAACTACTTTGGCTCGAGCGTTTGCGAGCGGAGCTCGCGGCGCGTCACGCGACGACCGAGCCTGTGCTCGTGTGTGGAGACTTCAACGTTGCGCCGGCGACGATCGACGTGCGTGAACCGAAGAAGTGGGAGGGGCAGGTGTTGTGTCACCCGGACGAACGCGCAGCCCTTGGAAAACTGCTGAATTGGGGTTTGGTGGACGCGCTTCGGGCGAAGCATCCGGACGAGCAGATTTACAGTTGGTGGGATTATCGGATGGGTGCGTTCAAGAAGAACAACGGCTTGCGTATCGATCTGATTTTGGTGACGCCGTCGCTTCTCGATCGAACGAAGGACGTGTGGGTGGACAAGAGTACGCGTGAGTTGGACAAGCCGAGCGACCATGCGCCGGTGCTGATCGACATCGACGAAAGTCAAGGGGGGTGATCGGACCGTAAAAGTCCGATCGGACCTATTTCGACCTACGTATGGTCGGACAGGTAATGTCCAACCGTCGCAAAATCGACGCGGCGCGGGTCGCGTGGAGTTGTTACCTTTTCCGCCGTGATGCGACTCGATCTCGATGGTTTTTCGCTCGACTTGCCGCCGTGTTGGTCGGGCTTGGAAGACGTGACCTATTCTGATCCGACCACGCTGCCTCCGGTCGCGCTTGCGGCTGAAGGTGGTTTGGGTCGGCTGATGGTTGCCGAGATGCTCTTCGAGGACGACGAAGAGCCCGGCACGGATACCGGAGCAGTCGAAGCTCTTGCCGTTGCTTGGGGCAAACGCCGACGAGTGCAGCCGCTCGAGCTGCAACCGATGGATTGTCCTGATGGAACAGCGGCGACGGCCACGTACTTCGTGCGTGGTTGTTTCGTGCAGGTGTGGTTTTTGTCGAACGGCGAACGCGTCGTGCAGGTCAGCTACGTTTGTCCGTGGGAGCAACGCACAGCCGAACGAAACGATCGTGAAAAAATCGTTCGTTCGCTTCGTTGGTCCTGACCAACCGATTTACTCCGACGCGTTCGTAGCCTCAGCGGGCGCGTCGGACTTGCCCGTCTCCTGCTTCGCTTCCTTCTCTTGTTTCGGTGCATCTTCCTTCGCGTCGTTTCCCTCCGGCGATGCGGAGGGAGATGCACCGGATTGTTTTGGCGCCGAAGTATTTCCACCGCGCCCCACGTACGACTCTTCGACGCACAGGCCACGTGATTTCTCGGGGCACACGATGCGCACGTGGAAGTGATCGTCGTGCACGTCCACATCCGCGGGGCTCATGAGCACGGCCGAGGCCTTCGTATAGAGATCGGGCGCGACCTTTCTCTTTTGCGACGCGTACGTGAGGAGGCGTTTGCGTAGTCCGGCCGAGACAAACATGTAGCGAACTTCGATCTTCGGATCGGTGATCAGCGATTCGACGAAGAGCCAATTTCGTTCGTCGTCAAAACGAACGATGCCGCCGTCGCGCGCTCGACCGTCGCTCCCGAAGGGCACGAAACGATGCGGATTCACCTGCTTTCCGTCATCGTGTTTCATGTAAAACCCCACGTCGGCGTCGCGTCCGGACTGATGCGAGTTGTGTCCGAAGAGAGGTCCGCCGCGTTTGGCGGACAGATCGCCGACGAAGAGCACTGAGCCTTTATGCTTCTTGCGCACCTTGGAAGCGGCTCGTTTGAGCACGCCTACGAGCTCGGGCGTGCCCCACGCGTGTCCTCCGCCGCGCACTTCGACGGATCGATTCGACGTCAGCTTCTCGCCGCGCAGGAGTTTGCCCCCGTTCGGTGCGCCTACGGAATGCGTGCCTTTGGGCGCATTTTCTGCGGGTGTTTCCGATGGTTTGTCATGCCGAACCTTGGACGACTTGGTCACTTTGGCCGTCTTGCTCGTCTTCGATTTCGCAGGTGCGGCATGGACGACGTGAAGTGGCGTCGAGACGCTCACGAGTGCGAGCGTGACGGCGGCGATGCGGACGAGGCGAGCGACCCAAGGCATGACGAGACGACCTTAGCGCGCCTGTGTCCCGGGCGCAGAAAGGAACGTGCGACTTTGATGAACAAGAAACTTGACATGCGGATTCGTGGCGAGTAGAAGGCTTCCCGCGTCCCCTCAAAGGGGTTGCAAAGTGCGCCCGTAGCTCAGCTGGATAGAGCATCGGACTTCGAATCCGAGGGTCGTCCGTTCGAATCGGTCCGGGCGTGCCAGGTGTTCGAATCCTGCTTGTTTCAGAGGAACTTCGGACGCCGGATTGAAAACAAACGTCGTACCTGGGCCATTAGCTCAATTGGTAGAGCAGTGGACTCTTAATCCATTGGCTGAAGGTTCAAGTCCTTCATGGCCCACCCAGGTTCCTCGAATTATCCGTTCACCCGTTGGGTTCTCGTCCAAGCGACAAACCAACGGGTTTTTCGTTTTGTACCGCTCGACGAGCGCGGAGAACGAATCGGCGAAGTCGTTCGAATCGCCTGCAGGGTTCTTTGCGCCAAACCCTTCTGAGGTCAGGTCGGCACTGCTTCCAAGATGCTGTAGCCCGAAGCGGTCGGTACGACGCGGCGCACGGCGAACCCGGCTTTTCGCAAGAGTTCTCGATATTCGAGTTCGGTGCGTTCTCGCCCCCCGGTCAATACCAACATGCCGATATCGGATATTTTTGCCAATGAATGCTCGTTCGTGGGACCGACGAGCATTTCGACGATGAGCAATTTCCCTCGGCCCTGCATGGCGACTCGGCATTTTTCGAGAATTCGTAAAGAATCGGCGTCATTCCAATCGTGCAAAATCCACTTGAGCACATACGCGTCGTAACCTGCGGGGACCTCTTTGAAGAAATCGCCTTGGATCATCGTCACGCGCGAATGCACGTCTTCACTCGACAACAAACCGACCTGCGCCGCCCGTTCGATCACCTGCGGTAAATCGAATAAAACACCGCGTGAATGAGGGTTTTTCCGAAGAATCGCCGCCAGAAGTCCGCCTTCTCCGCCGCCCACATCCACAATGGTTTGGACGGACGAAAAATCATAAGCAGCCGTAATCGTCGGAACGGCCATCGCCGACATGCTCGTCACGGCGCCATCGAAAATACGGCGATATTCGGGAATGCTGTCGTACCAGTCGAAGAACGACAAACCATGCACATTTTCGTGATGGGTTTTTCCTGTCTTCATCGACTCCATCACGCCCGCCCATGCCGTATATACCCAATCTGCGCCCACGTATTGCGCCGTGGCCAACATGGAACCCGGCACATCGGACCGCAAGCAATCCGAAAGCCGTGTATGCGCAAAAATCCGCCGTTCTTTTTCCTTGAAAAACCCGACGCTCGCCAACGTGCGCATGACGCGATACAGCGCTTCGCCGTCCACTTCGGTTTCACGCGCCAGATCATCAATGTTCCGCGGCCCATCACGAAGCAGATCTGCAATTTTTAGTTCTGCCGCAACATACAAACAGCGCGCGATGACGACATCGAGCACCGTATGTTCGAGCACGACGGCTTGGGGCATCGAAAGGCGATTTTTCAGCCGCTCGAGGCTGTTGATCAGCCGCTCCAAACCACGGACGACAAACGCCGGAGGAATCCACGGATCCGCAGGCTTTTGGGGCTTCACAGCGTTCTCCGTTTTCTGTTATCCATTAGGTGAACGGACACACGAAAGGGTATTCGAACACGCCCGGACGCCCTGGGTACTACCAGGTGATACAGGGATCGGAGGCGCATGTAAATATGAGCTTTTCGCAGTCGACATCGCCCGGATTGCTCCCGATTCCCGGCTATCGGCCGTTGCCGTTCTTCGGCGGTCGCCTCGATGCATTGCGGTTTTTCTCCGACCCGATCGGACATCTGGTCCGTCTCGAGCGTGAATTCGGACCGGTGGCTTCGTTTGCCGCCGGAAGTTCGTCGTTCGTTTGCGTCTTTGGTGCGGAAAACAATCGCGTTGTGTTGTCGGACCCGGCGACGTTCAATCATTACCTTGCATTGCCTTTTCGAATCCCCCGAAATTCTCCGGCTTCACGCATATTCGACAATATCCTGGCCATGAATGGCGAACGGCACAAACGTTATCGCCGCGTCCTGATGCCCGTGGTCAACAAAACCGCCGTTTCCGCTCATGCGCCCGCGGTCGTGCGCATGACCCGTGATTTTTTGCGTCGCTGGAAAGCCGACAAACCTCTGCCCATCGTCCTGGAAATGGGCGAATTGATCATGCGCGTGTCGACGCATTGCTTGTTCGGCGTGGAGCCGACGACGCAAACGACGCCCATCGGCCCGCTCAGCCTGCGATTGTTGGGACTTTTGTCCTCACCTTGGACCATTGTTTTTCCCGTCAATTTACGAGGTACACATTATGCGGGGTTTTTGGAGACGACGGAACGGATCGAAGCTGTCTTGCGAAAACTCATTCAAGAAAAGCAAAATGCCGCGGGCGCGGATGTGTTGTCGTGCCTCATCGAGTTTCGCGACGACGATGGCAGCAAGCTCGACGATCACGAAATCATTGCTTTATCGACATCGATGCTGTTCGGTGGACAGGACGCCCTGACGAATACATTGACGTGGGCCTTGGTTTTACTCTCCCAACACGCCGGGGTTCTCGACCGATTGCAGGCCGAAATCGATGACGTCCTTCGCGGCGAAGAACCGACCGAATCGGTTTTACCTCAAATGCCGTGGCTCGACTCGGTGGTGCAGGAGACGATGCGCATTTTGCCCCCAATCGTCCATTCGATGTTTCGGCGGGCGACGAGCACCACGCGTATTGGACGTCATGAAATCAAAGAAGGCTCGGTCATCGTCGTGAGTCCTTTCAATATGCACCGGAATCCGGATCTTTATCCCAATCCGCAGCGTTTCGACCCGGAACGTTGGAGCCGCCTGACGCCGGGCCCTTACGAATACATGCCTTTTGGAGCAGGCCCGCGAATGTGCATCGGCGTGGGTTTTTCCGCAATGGTCGTCCGTTTCCAATTGGCGATGATTTTACAGCGTTTTCGCCCCGTCCTTCCGGAAAACACGCGTATCGACTATCTGGTTCGCGCCGCCAACCTCGGCGCCAAAGAAGCCATTCCGCTGTACCTCGTCGATCGCCGGCAAACCATGCGCTCGTCGGCACCCGTTCAAGGAAGCATTCGACAATTGGTGGATTTTCCCGGCGGCTTCTGACCAAGGACGCGCCGGTCGGCCCAGGTTTCGTTGGACACCGAGGGCCTGTTCATGCAATACTTGCCGAATGAATCACAAAATCAATCGATTGCGTAACGTCGGGATGGGCGCGAGTCTTTTTGCCATAGCGACAATTGCGGCTTGTTTCAACAGCTGTTTCGTCGCCGGCACGCGTATTCTCACTCCACGAGGTCTTCGGCGCATTGAAGACATGCGTCCGGGGGATGAAGTGTGGAGCTTTAACGTGGAAACGCGGCAACCGATTGTCCGAGTCATCGCAAAAGTTCTCCAATCACGGGCCACGCAAGTCCTTACGATTGCCGCCGGAGAACTCTGTATTCGCGGCGTGACGTCCGAGCATCCGTTTTTCAATGTGGAAACTCGAGAATGGGTTCCGGCCCGATCGGTGCAGGGCGGCATGCGCGTCATGGGCTGGTTGGGCTCGGCGGACGTTCGAGAACTCGTCATTACGGAATGCCGACCGTCGTCAAAGGGCGAATACGATGTGTACAACTTGAGCGTCGATGGTCCCGAGCGCAATTACTTCGCCGAAGGATTGCTGGTGCACAACAAAGATATCATCGGCCCCGAATCCGTCGATGCCGACTTGGATGGCTTCGGACAGTTCAAAGATTGTGACGATTCCAATCCTGCGGTTCATCCCGGAGCGATCGAAGTGTGCGATGACGGAATCGACAACGATTGCAACGAGGCGATCGATGGGGCGGATGTCGCTTGTATCGGGCCCGATGCCGGTACAGGTGGTGCCGGCGGCAATGGCGGTGCCGGCGGCAATGGCGGTGCCGGCGGTAATGGCGGCAATGGCGGCAATGGCGGTGCCGGCGGTATGGGTGGCAATGGCGGTGCCGACGGCGGTGTTTGATTGGAGCACTCGCCGATTACGCCGTTATTCACCGCGGCGTTTCGTCAAGCCGAACCCTCGGCGATTTCCTTTTCGAGCGCTTCCCATTCTTCCATCAGCGTGAGCACGCGATCGTCGAGTTCTTTTTGCTCGCGTTCGAGTTTTGCGATATCGGCCTTGGACGTTTTTTCAAAGAAACCGTCGCTGCAATAAAGCGCCTCGATTTCCTTTTTTCGCGCCTCCGCAGCGTCGATCGCCGCCATGACTTTGTCGCGTTTGGCCGGTAATTCCTTGAGACGATTGCGCTTTTTCTTTTGCTCTTCCCACGCCGATCCTTGCAGTGGTTGCGCCGGCGTATTCGCCGCATGCGTCGCATCTTTGGCCTTGCGCACGACCGTATCGGCATCCAAATGGTCGTCTCCGCAACGCTCCAAGTATTCGTCGTAGGTTCCTGGAAAATCGTTTGGCCCGGCTGCGGTCACTTCGAGCACGCGCGTGGCGACCTTCGATACGAACCACCGATCGTGGGAAACGAAAAGAACCGTGCCTTCGTAGGCGATCAAGGCATCGGCCAAGGATTCAATCGCTTCGACATCCAAATGGTTCGTCGGTTCGTCGAGCAGCAGCACATTGGGCTCTCTGGCCAGAATCGAGCAAAACAATAACCGAGCGGCTTCGCCACCCGACAAGAGTTCGATTTTCTTGTAGCAATCGTCGCCCGTGAACAAAACCCGCCCGAGGCGACCGCGAACAGCGGCCTCCGGTTCGGTGGGACAAATCGCCTGCATGATGGCAATCGGCGTCGTGCGCGGATCATCGAGCACTTCTTTGTGATCCTGGGCAAAATATCCGACGTGCGTTTCATGGCCCCAACGCACATTCCCGGCATTCGCGTCGAGGCATCCGGCGAGGATCTTCAATAACGTCGATTTACCAATGCCGTTCGGACCGATCACCGCAACGCGTTCGCCGCGACGAACTCGCAATGAGACGTCCTTCAAGACGCGTTTGTCGCCATAAGATTTGGAAATATTCTCCACTTCGAGCACGTCACGCCCGCTCTGGCGGATGATGTTCATTTTGAACGAAGGCGAGCGACGCGACGATTCTTCGAGCTCGGGGATGTCTATTTTCTCGATTTGTTTGAGTTTGCTTTGCGCCTGTCTGGCTTTCGAGGCTTTGTATCGGAATCGGTCGACGTACGCTTGTTTATGCGCCACGTCCGCTTCGATGCGGGCGATTTCCGCTTCTTTGCGTTCCCGCTCGACCTGTTTTTCCACGCCGAATGCGGAATAATTGCCATGGTAGAGCGTGATCGTTCCGTAATCGATATCGAGAATATGCGTGGCCACGTTATCGAGAAAGCGTCGGTCGTGGGAAATCACGAGCACGATACCCTCGTGAGCGCACAAGAACTTTTCGAGCCACCGGATCGTCAAAATATCCAAATGGTTCGTCGGTTCGTCCAGGAGCAAAATATCCGGACCTCCGACGAGCACTTGCGCGAGCAGCACGCGCAGCTTGAACCCGCCCGACAAAGTCGCCAGAGGTTTGTCATGAACATTTGCGGGAATTCCAAGACCGACGAGGATGGCGTTGGCGCGTGCGCGCAGCGTGTAGCCGTCGTGCGTGCGAATCACATCCACGAGCTCGGCGAGTCGATGCGCATCTCCTTCACCATGTTCGACGATGCGTTTTTCTTCTTCGAGCGCCGCCCATACGATCGCGTCGCCCATCATCGCCAGATCGATGATGCGTTGATCGTCATCGAGAAAGCGGTCTTGCCGCAGCACGCCCATGCGTGCGTTGCGCGTGCGCGTGATCGTTCCTTCGGTGGGTTGATCATCGCCGGCGAGAATTTCGAGCAGCGTGGTTTTGCCCGAACCGTTTGCGCCGACAAGGCCGTAACGCGAGCCTTTGCTGAGTTCCAGCGTTGCGTTTTCAAACAGAACCCGCTCGCCGTAAGACTTGCCCAAGTTGGACGTGACGATCATCGCGACGGGTGTGGTATAGCCGAAGGCGAGAGATTTGGGGACGAGATGTGCAGCCCCGAGGAGAGCACGTGCGCCTGCGAGATTTGATCCACGAAGCGAACACGAACATCGATGCGATCGGCCGGTACCTCGACGGTCTGGGGACGGAAGAACGTCTCGCCGAAACGCGTACGCTCTCGCGCGATGATCAACGCAAGCTGTACCAGAAAGCGGCGAAGGCGGAAGCGATCACGCTGGAACACTTTGTGCCCCAAGCAATTGCGCCGCGCGTGGCGGTTCATCATGACGGACGCAACACGTTGCCTCTGTTGCCGAGCATGAAGCTGTTTCAGAAGAGGTTTTGCCGACCGGAAGATGGTTCGTCGCGGCTCTTCGGGTACAACCAATCGCCATTTTTGTCGACGGTGGGCCCCGGGTTTTTCGTGGCCATTCCAACGAAAGGCAATGCGGATTGGGAAGCTCGCGGCGCCATCGTGATCGATTACTTCCAGGTCCCCGACGGACCCGTGGCGGATGGTTGGCCGAAGGTGATTCCGAATTCCAAGGGCCTGCAGATGTTCGTGTACAACGGAACGCGAGATTTCATGCGTCTCGTTTCGCAACACGTTTCCATTGGAGCGGCCTACAAGGGTGAAAAGGCGCTCGACCATTACTTCATTTTGTGTCGAGATCGCTGAAGTCGGTTTTCCTCGACCGAATTACCTCCGCACCATTTCCGCAATATCCGCGAGCACCGGGAGCGATAACTTCGTTTTCACTCGCGCCCTGTTTCCCCCGTTTTGTTCGTCCTCCGCCATAATCTGAAACGGAATCACTCCATCGCCGCGTCCCGGCAGCGTCGACAACGATTCCAATTCGATGACGGCTTTGTCGAGCTGTTCGTCCCGCTCGTCATCCAAGAACAAAAACGTGCCCCCGGCGAGCGTGAAAAAACCCGCCGCAACTGCGCCTTGCGCCGCGGTCCGCGCGAGATCCGGAGCTCCCGCAATGGTTTGATCCGACAGACCTTCCCGCGCGGCTTTCAATCGCGCAAGCATCGGCGCTTCTTGCTCGCCAAATGAAATCCAGGTCCGACTTCCATCCGGCACCACATAAAGGTGTTTGGTGTACGCCGGCGGCGCCTCTTTCTTCAAAGGCTTTGACTTCATTTCGACGTGGAGGCTGTTCTTCGGCAATCCGGCCGGCGTCGTCACGACCGTCATCGTCGTCGACATCAATTCATCGCCATTTTTGGGTTTGATGGGCGTCGCGCTGGTCACCGGAATGCCGCCATTACGTTTCTTGTCCATTTCGTTGCCGACACGGACGATCTCTTCAATGCCTTTCGTCCACTTTTCGGCCGGTTCGTCCACGGCAAACATCGCCCAACCACGCAAAGAACGATAAGCGGCGGAACGCAAGGCCGGCTTTTTCTTGTCTTTTGCATACGCAGCCAAAGCTTTTTCGGCGCCCAGGTGATCGACCCCGTAGGCCCACGCATACGAGCCGCCGGTAAAGAACAAATCCGATACGCGTTTGTTGAAGGTCGACAGCAAGTCCGGATCGTAACCGTCGGATTCGAGGCTTTCGGCAAGCAAATGCAAAAATTCGTCACGCATGGGGGCAAGCGCCTGACTGCTACCCGCGTCGCCATGCATCGCCACGAGCGCGTCCTTGGGCAAACGCGCGAAGGATTCGGCCGAAGGCGATTGCAGGGGAACCCGCGTGGAGATCGCCCGAGAAAAACCCGATGCGCCGGGGCGGAAACCAAACAAGATCTCCGCGTCGACATCGGATTTTCCCCACGAACCAATCAGTGACAATTGTCGTATGTCCCGGAAAAACGTCGCCGCATAACGCTCGCCCGTTGCTTCGGCCCAGGAGTTAGTGTTGCCGGCGTTCGCGTCATTCGCCATTTCTTCGAACAAGGCACTGCCGAGCAATTCCAGACGGACATCACCATCACGACCTTCACGCAAGACCGTGCGTCCGAGGTACAGCGCGGAGGCTTCGAGCAATTCCTCATCACTGGCGCAAACGACGCGCGCCCCCGATTCTTCCTCGACGCCGACGAAAGCACACGCCGCGAGCGAACCATTCGCCGTCCCCGATTCTTCATCGCCGGCATTGCCGACGATATGCCAAATACCTCGGCGCAATTTCAGTTGAAATAGCTTTCCCAGGCGTGGCTGCATTTCCGCGGCGACCGGAATTCCCACGGCAAACCGGTTGAACTCCGTCCCGAAAAAGCCCAAATCCACGGGTCCCGCCATATCGATCACCGACGTAATCGAAGGACCAAGCAGCCCCGTGGCCAAAAGGTCCGGCGGCAAACTCGGAATGGCCGCGCCCATGTGCCTGACGAGACGCTCGGCGTTTTTCCAGGACATCTCCAGATTTTCGGCGTGAATTCGCATCGCCATGTCCTTCGGCGCCACGTCGCTCAAGGGAGCTTCCGCCGGGACAACGACCTCTTCAACCGGCGCCGCAATCGTCGGAACGACCGTTTCTTTCGCTCGAGGCGCGGGCGAGGAACCACAAGAAGCGAGCGTCAAGGCAAACAATAACGGGAGCGGTCGTTGCATGTTCATGACCCACCTTGTGGTAAAGGTTGGCGAGAAAAACGGAAGGGCGGTTCTGCGGTATGTAGAACCGGCGTCAATGCACGAGTCGTTCTTGCAAAACCGAATGGACGGATTTTTTGACGAGCGTCGAATGTTTCTCGAGCTCGGCGGGCAGCCAATAATAGAGAATACGCCCCGCAACTTCGGTGCTCGTCCGCAAGAAGTCCATTCCACCTGCGGAAATGCGATCCGAGCTTTGCAGAATGCACGCTTTGCACAGACACGGCAGCGGCGTATGTTCTTCGTGTTTCGTCACATTGATCGGCGGTGCAATGCCGGAGCTCCAAGCTGCGCCATCGAGCAATGCGGCGGATGCTGCATCGAGCGTGCGTGGGGTTTGGAGCGACATACCAAGCGTCCCCGGTGCCGCGTTGATTCCTTTGCCGTTGGCAAATTGAAGGCGCGGAATGAGCGACGTAATGTCCGTGATCGGAACGCGATTTCGTCCCGCCTTCCAGCCCTTGCCCGTGAATTGGGGATTTTCGAGCACGCCGACGAGCCAAAGAATGTCCGTCGGAGGACGAACGGTGACCAAGAAAAGTCGCCCGCCGCCGCCCACTGCCGAAAGCGCTTTGTTGCTGCTCGCGTAGGTATCAATCGGCCAGATTTTGCCCGGCTTGAGATTCCCCGCGTCTTTTTGGAAAACGGCCTTGCTGACGATGGCCAGAATGTCCGCCATGTTCGGTACTCTATCAGAACGCTCGAGCGATGACCAAACGGTTTTTGTATCCACTCGTGTTTACTCGAGCGCAGAAACCGTTGCCGCGGTCGGCATGACCATTTCGGTGTCGAAGCGCGGCTTCACGCGGACTTGTTCGGTCCGAGCGTACACTCTTCCGGTTCGACGTCGTCGCGTATGCCGCGAAAAACGGGAAAACGCAGGCTGCCGCCTTCCGAAAAGTCGCCGTATTTCACCGATACCACGACCTCGGGTCGCACATGCACGCGACCTCGACGCGCCGGATGATATTCCCCAATCGCGGTGGGTGCGTCCACGCGTAATGGCAAAAGCCGCGCAAGAAGCATATCCACGGCGCGTTCATCGAGTCCGCTGCCTACCTTGCCACGATAAATGAATTTCCCCGCGTCATACGAGGCAACATCGATTGCGCCCATACGCGTACGCGCTCCTTCGCCCACCGTATAGCCGACGATGACGAAATCATCGTCCCGGTCGTTTTTCCACTTCACCCAGTCGTCGGATCGAACCGGACCCGAACGGTACTGCGAATCATTGCGTTTGGCCACGATTCCCTCGAGACGGTGCTCGCGACAAAATGCCAGCAATGGTTGGGGATTCGATTCGAACACATCCACGATGCGAATCATTTTGGTCTCGGAAATGGTGCGTCGTAGAAAACCACGCCGCACGTGGAGAGGCAAGGTGCGCAGGTCGTATTCACCCAACCCCAATACGTCAAAAGCGACGAACGTAGCCGGAATTCGGCGGGCGGCGCTGCGTATGTCGAAAGCACGATAAAGATGCGCCCGTTCGGCAATTCGTTTGAAGCTCGGGATACCTCGTTCATCGAAAGCCACGATTTCACCGTCGACGACGAAGTCCCGTGCTTGGTGCGTGGATAATTCGTTCACGATGTCCGGATAAACGCGCGTGATTTCCCGGCCATGCCGATTGTGCAACAAGACCCGGGAACCCATTTTTTCGGCAATGCAGCGAATACCATCGAGCTTCAATTCGTACGAAAAGTTTGGCCCCAAAGGAATTGTCGAAGCCGGCACCGCCCGCATCGGGACGAGCTCCGCTTCAATGGCGCGTCGCACTGCGCCCGCACGAACAACGTCGGCGATGATTTCGTCTGTGGCGAACGCCGGTTCCGTTTTCATACGCTCATGATTCGTATGTGCATTGGGGTGTCATTTCACAACCCTTGCAAAGGGAAGGCTCATGGCAGCACGATCCTCTGGTACCGGTACGATTTCGTTCGGATTGGTGACGATTCCCGTCAAGTTGTATTCGGCGACGAGCTCGCATGGCGTGGGCTTTCACCTGTTACACAAGAAATGCGGAACAAGGCTGAAAATGCAATATGTTTGTCCTTTCGACGGGGACGTCGTCGACCGAGCCGACACGATTCGCGGATTCGAGCACGCGAAAGAGCAATACATTGAAATTACGGACGAAGAAATCGATTCGTTGCGTCCGGAAACGACGGATCGGATCGATTTGTTGGAATTCGTTCCCGCCGAAACCGTGGACTTTTTGTATATCGAGCGCACGAGTTACCTCGGGCCGGACAAAAGCGGCGCTCGAGCGTACAAGCTCTTGGCCGATTCAATGGATCGTATGCGGCGTATCGGGGTGGGACGATATGGCGCACGCGGAAAAGATCAGCTCGTTTTGCTTCGTCCGTATCACGGCGGCCTCGTCATGCATCAAGTGCATTATGCCGACGAAGTGCGTTCATTCGAGGAAGTGGCGCCTCCGACCAAAGTGGAATTTCGCCCGGAAGAAGAAGCCCTGGCCGATCGGCTCATCGGTCAATTGTCGACGGAGGCATTTCACCCGGAAAAGTACCATGACGATTACCAGGAACGATTGCTCGAAGCGATCGAGCGTAAAGTATCGGGGCAGCAACTTCGCATCGCGCCCGCCCGTTCCGAAACGCCGGTCATCGATTTGTTCGATGCTTTGCGACAAAGTCTGAAAACGGAGGCGCAGCCGGAAAAGCCGCTCGAGCGGGTCGAGATTCCAACGGTCGTCGAATCGGGGCCGGGTTTGAAAAAAACGGCGACGAAACGAGCCGTGCGCGATCGGGAGCGAAAAGCCGGATAGCGTTTGATCGTCCGCCGATGACCTCCGCGCTTTCCTTTTGCGCGTGGACATGAAAGAATGTCCGTGCAGGAGGCGAGCGAATTCATGAAAAATCAGACGCAGGCGATTACCTTGGGCGTCGCGATGACGTTGGGGGCGATTTTGGCGGCAATGCATGCCGGGTGCAGTGCAACTCCATCAGGCAATACCGGTGGATCCGGAGGTGATGGCGGCGATGGATGGGGTACGGGCGGGACCGGCAACAACGGAAACCAAGGTGGCGATGGCGGCGGCATTTTCATTCCCGATTCCGGTCCACCCTGTGAAGGACTTCAATGCAAAATACCGAATTGCGGAGGAGGACAAACCACGAAGCTGACCGGCATCGTGCACGCGCCAACGCCTGCGCAATATGGTCCGGCCGATCCGTTGTTCAATGCGGTCGTGTATATTCCGAATGCGCAGATCGATCCTTTTCCCGACGGTGTGACGTGTGATCAATGCGGCGCAGCTCTGTCGGGAAAACCCATTGCGGTGACGACGACGAACGCCAAAGGCGAATTCGAATTGACCGATGTCCCCGCAGGAACGAACATTCCTCTCGTCATTCAGCTCGGAAAATGGCGCAGGCAAGTGGAAATTCCCGAGATCGTGGGTTGTCAATCCACGGCGCTTCCCGACGAATTGACGCGTTTGCCGCGGAACCAACAGGAGGGTTCCATTCCGAAAATCGCCATCGCGACGTCGACCTACGATATCGAAGAATGCATTCTGCGAAAAATCGGAGTCGAAGATGCCGAATTCACGGCGGGTGGCGGAAGCGGACGCATCCATCTTTACCAAGGCAATGGTGCGTCGGTGCCCGGGGCCATGCCGATGGCCCAACTGTGGGCCAGCCTCGATACGCTCAAACAATACGACATGGTGCTTTTCCCGTGTTCATCCGTAGCTGCCAGTGATCCGACGGCTTTGCAGAACGTGCACGATTATGCAAATGCGGGCGGACGCGTATTCGCCACGGATTTGAGTTATCCATGGTATACGAAGGGTCCGGCCGATTTCCAGAGTACGGCGCAATGGGTCAATTGGGGCGGACTCGGGGTGGATCCATTGCCGGCAACGATTGATCAGACCTTCCCCAAGGGCCAGGCGCTGGCGCAATGGTTGCAAAACATCGGGGCGACCACGATCCTGGGCAGCATCGATTTGCATGAAACGTATCACGTCGTCGATGCCGTGAATGCTCCGACGACGCGCTGGTTATACTCGACAAACCCGGCGACGGTGCAAACGCTTTCATTCAACACGCCCGTGGGGTTGCCTGCGGAACAACAATGTGGACGCGCGGTGTATTCGAATTTCCACATCGCCAACGGCAGCGGTTTCGGCACATTCCCGTCGGAATGTACGCCCGATCCATTGACGCCTCAGGAAAAAGTGCTCGAATTCATGCTCTTCGATTTGGCGTCGTGCGTGCAGGATGACACGATCGATCCCATCCCGCCGCCGAAGTGATCCGCGATTACGGCCGGGCCTTGCGTGGCATCAACGGCCGCGAGCGGAATCTCTTGATGGACTGGAAAAACCACCAGAATTCGTCGAAAACGCTCGGTCCAACGAGCAATGGGTGGTCTTCAACGAGGCGCGATTTTTGTTCCTTTCGCGATCGACGGTAAATCAGGTTTTTTTCTGACGATCCATCCGTAACCCCCGGCGAGTTTTGGGGCCCGATTGACGATATCGATCGGCTGCTCAAACACGTACGGGGTCTGCAGCAACGATCGTCAACACGTTCAATCGAGGAGGACACGAATCATGAGTCATTATCGGAAACTCTACACCGCTCTGGACACTGCCGTCGTATTCGTCGACCACCAGCCGCAGATGATGTTTGGCGTGGCGAACAGCGATCGGTCGTTGCTCCTCAACAACGTGACGCTGCTGGCGAAAGCGGCCAAGGAATTCAATGTTCCCGTGGTGCTCACGGCCATCGAGACGGAAAGTTTTTCCGGGTATATGTGGCCGCAGCTGTTGAATGTTTTTCCAAGTCAATGCGTCATCGAGCGGTCGTCGATGAATGCTTGGGACGACGAAGCATTTCGGCAGGCCATCGAAGCGACCGGGAGAAAGAATATTTTGATTACGGGGTTGTGGACGGAGGTATGCGTTGCTTGGCCGACGATTGAAATGCTGGGCGCCGGATACAATTTGTATGTCGTGGAAGATTGTTGTGGCGCGACGTCGGTCGCGGCCCATGAGGCGGCGCTTTCCCGCATGGTGCAAGCGGGAGCGACGCGTCTGACAGCTCTTGCGGCGCTTCTGGAATGGCAACGCGATTGGAAAAACCGCGAACATTATGACGCCTTGATGGAGATTTTGAAGCAACACGGGGGGACGTACGGTGTCGGCATTGAATACGCGTACACGATGGTGCACAAAGCTCCGCAATCCGCCGTTTACCCGCAGGTCGTAAACAAGAAAAACGATTGAGGTGTCAATGCGTCGGGCGCTGGTCGCGGGCACGAATTCCCATCCGTATGGCCGGGCCCGATTCCACGTAAAAGAAGAAATCGCCGACGCCGCTTTTTCCGCGTGCATGCATTGAATTCCGTGGTACACCGGCGCCCGATGGCGAACGAACCGGCAAAAGAGTCCACCGACAAACCTCTGCGCTCGGCCTCCTTACGGCGCTTGTTTTCTCTCGCCAAGCCGGAAATCACTCGCCTTTCCATTGGAACGTTGTTCCTCATCATCGGCGCGTTGACCGGGCTTTTGGTCCCGCAGCTGTTTCGCGTGATCCTCGATCGCGCCGTCGGTCAAGGTGCATCCACGTGGACGATTGACCAAGCTGCCATGACGCTCGTGCTTCTCGCTGCATTACAAGCTGGGTCGACGGCCATTCGATTCGTACTTTTCACGAGCGCGGGGGAACGCGTCGTCACGCGTTTACGAAAAGACCTGTTCGAGCATTTGTTGGGTCAGGAAATCGCCTTTTTTGACGATCATAAAACCGGTGAATTGACCAGTCGTCTTTCGGCCGATACCACACTCGTCCAAAATGCCGTTAGCGTCAACATATCGATGGGCTTGCGATTCGTGGCGCAAGCCGTCGGAGCCATCGGGTTTCTCGTGTATACGTCGCCGATTCTCACGGCCGTGATGATGGGCGTCGTGCCTCCCGTTGCTTTGGGCGCTGTGGCGTATGGCCGACGCGTGCGCAAATTGGCGCGCGAAGCGCAAGATGCATTGGCGCGGGCGAATGAAGTCGCCGAAGAGACGATCGCCGGTATTCGCACCGTCCGGGCGTTTGCCGCGGAACGAGCCGAAGGTGAACGTTATTCGAAAGCCGTGTGGGACGCGTTCGCCGTCATTTGGAAACGCATTTTGACGAGTGCCACGTTCATGAGCGTCTCCACCTTCGCCGCCTTCTCGGCGCTCGCTTTGGTCCTCTGGTACGGCGGAAAGCTCGTCGAGCGTGGGGAAATGACGCCCGGAGGCCTGACGTCGTTTTTGATTTATACGCTCACCGTCGCATTTACTCTTGGAGGTATCAGCGAATTGTGGGCCGATTTGATGCGCGCATCGGGCGCCGCCGAACGCGTCTTCGAATTGCTCGACCGACAAACCACGATTCCGCTTTCCGAAGGAAAACAATTGGCCGAAGTCAAAGGCCGGGTGGAATTGTCGAATGTTGTCTTCGCTTATCCGTCGCGCAGCGATATGCCGGTTTTGCGGGACGTGAGTTTGTCGCTCTCGCCGGGTGATGTCGTGGCGCTCGTGGGTCCGTCGGGTTCGGGCAAATCGACGATCGCCGCGCTTTTGCTGCGTCTTTATGATCCGGGCCAAGGTCGCGTGGCGCTCGATGGGGCGGATTTGCGCGAATTGTCGCCGGAATGGTTGCGTCGGAACGTGGGTGTCGTCGCCCAAGAGCCGCTTTTGTTTTCATGCAGCGTCGCGGAAAACATTCGTTATGGAAAAACCACGGCCACCGACGAAGAAGTCATCGTGGCGGCGAAAATGGCCAATGCTCACGAATTCATTACTAAGTTTCCCGAAGGTTACAAAACCCTCGTCGGCGAACGCGGCGTAAAATTGTCGGGCGGCCAGAAACAACGTGTGGCGATTGCTCGAGCGGTCCTGAAAAACCCCCGCATTCTCGTCTTGGATGAAGCCACGAGCGCGCTCGATGCCGAGAGTGAACACCTGGTCAAAGAAGCCTTGGAGAGGCTCATGAAAGGACGCACGACGCTCATCATTGCGCATCGTTTGTCCACGGTCATGGGCGCCGATCGTGTCGTGGTTTTACAAGATGGAACCATTGTGCAATCCGGTAATCACGCGTCACTGATGAACGAAGGCGGCCTGTATCGTAAACTCGTCGAACGGCAGCTCGATACCGGCGTTGTCGCGACCGCCCAAGCGAGTGTGTGAAGTAGAGAGCGACCGCTCAGACTGTGTATCCAGTCGCACGAATTGAGGCGCGGAAATTTTTTTGAGAATTTACGCAACTTCGAACGCGCTCGTGACGATGGATAGGTATGAGCAAAAAAATCCTCCTCACGGGCCTGGTCGTTCTTGGTATTGGTTGTCAGTCGTTGCCGCACGCGCGCGACGAGCATTTGCCGCGGGGAACTCGCGGCTTGCCCAATCCGCCGCAGCGGGACGAAGCGACACCGGAAAAACCAATTCGACCGATCGTGGGTTTTACATCCTTGGGCACGGTCGTCATTTTTGACGGTCTGACAGGCGAAATAACGAGCACAACGGAAGGAGCTGGTGGACGTCCACGCGATGTGGCCATGGATCCGTGGCGGGCGGGCGTGTGGGTATTTGAAGAGAATGAAGATGCGCAAGGCGGCGAAATTCGTTTTTGTCCGCTCGAAAAAGGGTTTGGCGCAAGTGCCGGTGAATTGCCTACGCGGCTTCGACCTTGCGAACATGCCGTTTGGATCGATGGTGTGGCCTCGATGTTGCCGACGGAGGACGGTCTTTGGGTCTTCGAGGACGGAATCGGCGGAGCGCGGTGGAAGATCTTGCGCAAAGGCCAAATCACGCCGAGCGTGAGCGTTCCGCGGCCCGCATCGATATGGATGCAGGATGGTGAAATCGAAGCGTTGACGTTTGGCTTTCAAAACGATCGTTTGCAGGTCTATCGAGCCGACGTTGGAGCTTTCGGGCCGGACGTGTTTCAAGAATACGACTGGGGCGAACCTCTTGGAAATCCTCCAACGGCGCGTTATGCGTGGTTATCGAATGACGCGGGGCTTCTATTTGACGCGGTGGGCAATGCGCTCACGGTTCGTCGGGTTGATGCGGGCATACCGGGATTGTCGCAGGCGATCGATGTGGGGATTGACGTACCCCGTATTGAAGCTGCGGTGGGATTTGGAGCTTCGGCGCTCGTGCTTGGGCGGGACTCGTTATGGATTGTCACGGTGAATGACGCGAGTGTGCAGCTCGTGTCGGGACTGTGGCTGCATGGTGACGTGCGCGAATCGTCCTTGTTTTTCTCGCGCGACCTGCTTGTTGCGGAAAATCGCGCGTTTGTCGGAACTGATCGCGGCGTACGTGCGTTCGGATTGGAAAACGATGGTGAAACCGTCGTCAATGCCTATCCGGACGAAATGTTCGTCGGCGAAGGTTTGCGTGGGCCGTTTGACGCGGTGAGGTCGGTCGAAAAGTAATGGTTTTTTTGGGAAAGCGTAAAATAGTTGCGGACACGGGGCCTGAATGAATGTACCGTAAAGCTCGTGGCTACTTTCCGCTTTCCCGTTCACCTTCTTTTGGGCTCGGTCGTCGCGGTTGGATGTTCGCAGGAGTGGGTTGCTACGCCAAGCAATCCACTCCCGATCTTCGATAATGACGACGTCGGAAAACCGGTCGGCGCGGGTGGATCGTCGAGTTCCGGCGGAACCAGCGGAGGTGGACAAACCCCCGGTCCTTGTGTCGGCGATCCGGGCACACCCGAGATCGTTAGATTGGGCAAAGTGCCCGGTAAAACGGTTCTCGTCGGCTGTGTCGTCACGCCGCAAGGTGCCATCAATGGTTCGGTCTTCATAAGCAGCGACACCATTGTTTGCGTGGGTGCGTCGTGTACCGACGACCCCGACGCCGCGGATGCGACGGTGGTCAGGACGCACGGCGTCATCATGCCCGGCATGATCGACACGCACAATCACATCCTTTTCGATATTTTCAACGAAGAGGATTGGTCCCCTGAGAAACTCTATCAAAATCACGACGAATGGCCCAATGAACCTCGTTATGGCGCCATGGTCGACGCGAAGCAATGGCTCAACGGAGAATTGGCGCTTCCCGATGGAAACGGCGGAACCGCCAAAATCACGGATCCTCGCGGCTGCGAACTGAACAAATATGGCGAAATGAAGGGGCTCATTGCGGGAACCACCAGCATCGTCGGGTCGGCCAATCCTTTGGATAAAATTTGTTATGGTTCGCTTGCTCGAACCATTGATCAAAAATCCAATGATTTGCCCGATGACAAAGTGCAAGTCGCCACATTGACACCTTCGAAAGCGACAGGTGATGCGGTTTGTCAAAAGTTCGTCGATGACTTGACCGACGCTTACGTCATTCATCGCGGCGAGGGTGTGGATGAATATTCCCGCGCGGAATTCGATAAACTCGGGACGCTCACCACCGAACCCGGTTGTCTTTATGCTCCGGAAACGACGGTGGTTCATGGAACCGCATTTGGCGAAGCGGAATTTCAAACAATGGCCGACAAAGGCATGAGCCTCGTCTGGTCGCCCCGCTCCAATGTTTTCCTTTATGGCGGCGGAACGGATTATACGAAAACGACGGACATCAAAATGGCGCTCGGCATGGGAATCAATGTCGCCTTGGCGCCGGATTGGTCCTTGGGCGGCAGTCAAAACTTGCTGGATGAATTGAAGTTTGCCCAGGAAGTCGATAAAAATCGCTGGAATGGCGAACTTTTCACGCCCGAGATGCTCGTCGATATGGTGACGATCAACGCGGCAAAGGTATTGGGACTCGATAAAGTTCTCGGTTCGATTGAAGTCGGCAAAAAGGCGGACATTACCGTCATCTCGGGCGACGTGACCAAACCCTACGATACGATTGTCGGAGCGAATCCGAACGACGTGTCCCTCGTCATGGTCAACGGCATTGTCTTGGTCGGCGATGCGGTGCTCGAGGAAGCGGGGCCGAAATGGGTTGCTTGCGAATCACTCGATATTTGCGGCGTGCCCAAGTTCGCTTGTGTCGCGGAAGCCGAAGGCACGGATTCGGACAAACTCAAGCAAACCTGGGCGGAAATCACGACCGTGTTGAGCACCGAGCTCGAAGCTTTCGACGCGCGTGATCTGACCGCTTGGGACTTTGCGCCGCTCGCGCCGCTGGTAAAGTGTAAATAGTTTGGCAAGGCGGACCAATTCGTCAACGCGTGAACAGCCAAATCCAGCTTCCCGCACCAAGCAATACGCCGCTGCCGAGAATCACCCCGAACCCTCCGAAAAATGCCCAATGTGAACGAGGGTATTTTTGCGCCAGCGCCCACACGAGCGCGCAGAGGTGCAGCAACGCAAAAACGAATCCGGCCGGCCAAGCCACATGCCGCAAAATATGGTCGCTCAAGGCTTTTTCGTCATGCGCCATGGCCTCGAGCTCATTGAAGTTCAGGTGCATGACGATGGGCATCGTCGCAACGGCCCAAAGAAAGGCGAGGGGGTACGCGAAGACGTGTCCCGCAACGAATCGGGCGATGAACGTGGCGTAACTGAATTTCGCCGAGGGATCGGCGCCTTTTGCGGAACTGAAGAGGCTGTCTTCCGGGCCGCCCACGCAATTACCTGGTCGCAGGAAGCTTGCGGTAACGATTCAAAAGCATCGTTTGTCGATTCGTGAGATCCACATTGCGCCCTCGAATGACGACCGATTTGGGATACGTGGTCGTCTCGAATGGATCGGCCGACCACACGACGATGTTGGCCGTTTTTCCCGGCGCGATCGTTCCGTATTGTGTCGCCAGGCCAAACGCCTCCGCCGGCGCTCGCGTCACCGAGGCGATCGCTGCTTCATGCGGCAATCCGGCTCGCACGGCATTGCCCACGATTTGCCGCAGTTTTCGTGCATTGTGCGTTTCATTCGACGTGAGAATGACCGAAACTCCGGCCGCGTGCAGCAATGCCGCATTGTCGTCTCGGGCGCCGAGCTGGTCGAACGAGGTTGGTCCGGGCACAATTGCATACACGATCACCGGAACTTTTGCGGCGGCGATTTGCTTGGCTACTTTCCAGCCTTCCGCTGCGCCGAACAGAATCGGCCGAAGATTGAACTCTTTGGCCAAAGCCAACGTGGCCAGGATGTCCGACGCGCGTTGGACATGAAAAACCACGGGGATTTTTCCCGCCAAAGCATTTCCGATCGCTTCGAGGTCCAAACGACTGGCCGCGAACGGCCGGCTTTGATTTCGCTCCCATGCGCCCTTGTTTTTCTGGAACGTACGAGCGTCATCGAAAGCTTCGCGCGTGCGCAAAAGCGCTCCCGCAGCACCGCCTTGCGCTCCATCGAAGTTTTCGTCGATGTGCACGTGCAGCGCGAGCTCCCCCCGGACCAACGTTTCTTCGCGCGTGGACCCATTGAGGTCCGCCCAGACCGATTGTCCGGAAAAAAGTCCGCCGATGGGAACAGCGCCGACCGACGTAATGCCTTGCGCACGCGTGATACCGATGACGACCGATGACGGATTGTATCCATCGGCGGCTCGAAATGCAGCGCGAATGGGGTCGTCTCCGCCTTGATCGTCCGCGTGCGTATCGTCTTCTTGCGATACCTCGACAAGCCCCACGGATGTCATGACGTCGACGAATCCCGGCGTCACGATGCTGCCGCGCGCATCCAACGTCGGGACATTCGCCGGCACGGTCAGGCCTTTGGCGACTTTTTGGATGACGCCATTTTCAATCAAAATGGTCGCGTCATCAATGACTTCACCCGTGCCCGTGTGCACACGTCCGCCCGCGATTGCGACTTGTGTGGATGTCGCGGGCGCAGCCGCGGGAGGTTTGGCCGGGATAGGCCTGACTTGCGCGGGAGCCGCGCCCGACCAGGACATGGCGACAAACGCCAACGCAGTGATTGTCGAATTGCGAATCCAACGGCTCATGGTGCACCTCCCGGAAGCAGAACCGGCGCACGTCCGGAATCTTGACCCAATTCGAAATCGCTCCACGGCGGTCGTTTTTTATCCTTTTGATAAACGCCGAGTCCGTCGATCCAAACGCGCTCCGCCGATGCATACACCGAAAATGGATGTTTGTCCCAAAGGACTACATCGGCATCTTTGCCCACTTCGAGCGTCCCGGTTCGGTCCAGAATGCCCAGCGCCCAAGCCGGATTTGCCGTCAGCCAACGAATACCGTCTTCATCGGTCACCGCAATCCCTGCTTTTCGTCCGCTCGTGAGCGCTTTGCCGACTTCTTGATTCATGCGCTGCACGCCTTCATTCGAATCGGTGTGCAGAATGGGAATTCCGCCCGATTCTTGGACCAACGCGAGGTTTTCCGGAATTCCGTCGTACGCCTCCATTTTGAATCCCCACCAATCGGCCCACGTGGACACCGAGATATTTCGTTTGGCAAGGATATCCCGAATCTTGTACGCCTCGAGCGCATGGTGAAAACTGCGCACGTTGAAGCCGATTTCATCGCCGAGGGAAATCATCGCCAGCATGTCATCCGCTCGATAACAATGCACGTGCAGCATGATTTTCCCTTTGATCACCCCAAGCAACGTTTCTTTGGCCAAGTCTCGGGCCGGAGGTGTTCCGGGCAGGCTGGGAATGGGTGGAGAAAGCGGTTTTGACCAATTCTTCTGCCAATCTCCGCACGCCGGCATATACGGATCCGCTTTGCATTCGGCCTGTTGTTTGTGACGCGCTTCGACTTCGGCGTGATATCCAGCTTGTGCCTTTTTATCTTCGGCAATGCGTTTTGCTTCGGAAGTACGGTACTTCGTCCATTCTTCTTCGAGCTTTTTGGCTTCGATGAAGGCTCGGCGCTGCACCGCCAAATTTCCCATACGCGTGCCGGGCGCCATTTTCCGCTGATTTCCGTACAAGCGTTTTGGATTTTCCCCACACGCCATTTTCAAGCCGTCCGGCGCACCTGGGAAATGCATGAATTTCGCCGACAATCCCGGACGCAACTTCAACGTAATGGCGCGACCACCCACGAGGTTCGCCGAGCCGGGTAATACTTGAAATGTCGTCACACCGCCCGCGACGGCTCGTTCCACGGCCGGATCTTGCGGCCAAAAAGCATCGGCCGTGTGCACGTCCGGCGTGACGGGCCCGGTGGCTTCATTGCCATCCAGATGGGCGACCGTGTTTGGCATGGAATATACGCCAATGTGCGAATGCGTATCGATGATCCCCGGCGTGACGAATTTGCCCGTTCCTTCAATGACCTGCGTTCCTTCCGGGGCGGGAATGTCCGTCTCCGAAATCGCCGCAATTTTGCCATTGATGAGCAAAATATTTCCGCGCGGAATGGTTTTTCCCGTCGCGAGCATCAACGTCGCATTGCGAATCAGAACCGGCGTGATCGCCGAAGTGATCGGTGTTTCCAGCCAATCCGCAGTATTCGGCATGTCCCACGGAAAGGGCTGGGTCGTCGTTTGGACGTTGTCCCAAGACTCCGCCGCGATCGGGGCCGAAGGGGTAGGCGTGTTCGAAGCACACGCTGCCAGAATCAAACAAAGCGGCACGAGGGCCTTTGCGCCACGCAATGACACGACCATCGCGCACGACGCTATCACACCCGTGCGAATTGGTTTCTACGAAGCTGCGTCTTTTTTCTCGGGTTTGGCCGCCAATCGCGCCACGACGAGCACGTTCGAAAACGGCGTCGATCCCCACGCCGGAACGATCTCACACGAAAAACCTCGCGCCTCGAGACGCGACGCGATGTCGCGTGCCGGTCGAAATCGCACTCGTTCGCCTCGGTTGAATCGTACGGCCGTGAAGAGTTTTTCCTCGAACAACGTCGCCCAACTCCGCCAACCACGTTCCGTATCCGCCTCGCGCACGAGAAACCGTCCACCCGGTTTCACATGATCCGCCGCGCGATCGAGGATCGTGTTCTGTTCTTCGATCGTGAAGTAGTGCAACAGATCGATCAGCAACACCGTGTCCGCCGGTGACGCCTTGAATGCTCGTGCATCCGCGGCTTCGAACGTCGCGTGCGCAGGAGAAGCTCCATCCGGTCGAGCTTCCGCAGCGCGTCGCGCATGCGCGATCTTCGTTTGATCCCAGTCGATGCCGTGCGCTTGCGTCGCTCGTCCAAGTTCGAGCAACAGAATCGGCAACTGTCCGCGTCCCGTTCCGATATCGAGCACTTCGCCGAGCGCCTGTTCACGTTCGCCTTCGACGTCCGCGATGAGACGCGCGATCGGATCGACCGCGAGCTTGATCCGCACGTAGTGAAATTGGCTTTTTTCCGCGGCGGATGTGCTCTCCGGCGATGCGTAACGAGAAGCGACTCGTTCGGTTGCCTGAAGCCAGAACGGAGCTTCGGGAGGCAGACGATACGGAGGCAAGCGACTCGTGGCTGGTCGAACGATCCGTTTTATAGAGACAAACGACCATGTACAGGTAAAACCCAGGACGCCCAGGGCGACACCCGTGATCGGAGCGCCCACGAGCAGGTGTCCGGCGAAGTCCACGAACGCGCCGTAACCCGCTTGGATCTCTCGATCGAGACGTGGCCACTGCCCCGTACGAATACGCCCGCCGACTTGCACTTCCGCCGTGATCAAAGCCGGCGCGAAGAACGGATTGGAGATGTTCGCGGCGACGTACGAAAGCACGGCGTTGAGCCGCAGCTTCAAACACACGAACAGGACGAGGACGAGGTGCAGGCCGAAGATCGGCTGCGAGCCGATGAAGAGACCTACCGCGACGGCAAGTCCAAGACGCGTTGGCGTGTGATCTTCGCCTTGAAGATCTCGCAGAGCACGTTTGAGTTCTTCACGCCAAAGAGAAAACGTTGCCAAGGTTTGTCGGAATCAGGGGTTTGTCGCGTCTTCACGCACCGCCGGCATACGTCGAGACCCGCGTGTGTTGCGGTTCTCTTCGATGCGTCGCAGATGCATCTTCGCTGCTTTGTTACCAGGATCGACGTTCAGCGCGGCACGAAACGCCGCGACCGCTCGATCCGGCGCCCCGAGCGACATCATCGTCAGCCCCATGAGCACATGCGCGGGCGCGTAACGTGGGTTTGTCGCGACTGCACAGCTCAGGTGCTCGCGCGCAAGCGCGTGATTGCCTTGTTCGCGATACAGCGTGGCGAGTCGTGTGTGCAGATCGGGAAAGTCGGGACAAAGATCGATCGCGCGTTGCAGCTCGGTGATCGCTTCGGGCAGACAACCCGCATCGATGTACGACGTCGCGAGATCCGCATGTTGGTTGGCGATTCTTCCGCGCACGAAAGGATCGGACATCGTGCCGGAGTGACCCGAACGCAAGCGTTCGTAAGCCGCACGCGCCGCCTCGTATTCGCCTCGATCCGCAAGCACGATGGCGAGATTCAAAACCGCTTCGGTGTACTTCGGGTTGAGCTCCGCAGCGCGTTCGAAGTGTCTCGAAGCACCCGCGAGGTCCCCGTGATCGTGAAGGATCTTGCCCAACATGTTGTGCACGTCGGGATAGTCGCCATGGCTCTCGAGCACTTGGCGCAGCGCCAATTCCGCGGCGGCGTAGTCTCGTCGGGCGAAGTTTTCGCGTGCGATTCGGAGCAGATTCTCAAGGCGTTCGTGCATCACACGAACCTACGCCGGCGCATCTCGCCGGCCGAATTAGCCGCAACGAATGTTCTCTCACGTCAAGAGTTACGACGACGTTGTGCGAGTTCGACGTCCTTGCGCATTACTTGCCGAGTGCGCTTTGGCGCGGTACGTCCCAGCCTGTGGCAGACGCACCGGAACCGATGAATCCATTCGCAGATCGCACGGGTTCGAGCGTGGAGGACTTGGACGATGCGTCGATTCTTCCACCGCCCCGCAACAAAGATTCTCTCGAACCAACGCTCCGGACAAAACCACCGCGCCTCGTCGTGCCACCAGGTCGTCTCGAAGTCGGTCGACGTGAAGTCGCCGGACCTCCCGCAGCTCCTCGAGGTCCTCTTTCGAGTTTGTCCAATGGACCCAGCGGTTCGGGCACGAATACCTTGGGTTCCGGCTTGGGTTCTTCTTTACGAACCATCCCGCGCGTGCACGCAGGCGTCGTCCTTTCGCCGCGCATGACCGCGATCTTTGGCGGTCTGTTCGGCTTGGCGACGATGACGTCGATCATCGCGTTGCTCATTCAAGTCGTGCCGCCGCGTGATGAACGCGCGCTCGTGGCCAACGCCGGGCTCACCCATCGCATGGGTGGTGGTGATTCTCCGGATCAACCCGACTCAGCGACTCCGGGAGCTCAGCCGAAGAAACGCGAACGCGTCGCCGTCCCCGGACCATGGCGTTTGTCCGAGCTGAGTAAAGACCCGTCGGTCGAGATCGTGTCGGGGACGATCGGATCGAAGTCGTTCATCGATGCTCTGGCCGAGAAAAACGTTCCGAAGGCGCAGTCCTACCGCATCATGAAAGCCTTCGAAGAAATTCGGAAGTTCGACAAGTGCGGCAAGAAGGACAAGTTCTCCGTCGCGATGGAACGTTCGTCGAAGCGCGTGAAAGCCTTCGAATACGAAGTGAACGCGACCGACGTCATTCAAGCCTCCGAGGATCAAAACGGCATCCTCACCGGCAAGAAACTCGACATGCAGATCGCCGAAGGCGAGGTCGTCGGCGCGTTCTACATCTCGAAAGATCTTACGGCTTCGTACAAATTCGGCGGCTTCGAAGACGGCGTCATCGCGCTCATCGATGATGCGCTCGGTGGCCGCTTGTCGAGCGAAGGCTTCGAAGAGGGATCGACGATTCGTCTCATCGCGGTCGAAGAGACGGCACTTGGTTTGTTCTCAAAGTACAAGCGCATCGTCGCGCTCGAATATCGACCGGCCAATCCCGCGGACAAACCCATTCGCATCTACGCGTTTCACGGGCAAGAGTCGCGCGGATATTGGGACGACAAGGGCAAACAGCCGTACTCGGGAGGGTGGCAAGTGCCGTGTCCCGGTGCGCCCGTGACGTCGAAGTTCAATCCAAAGCGCCTGCATCCCGTGCTCAAAAAAATCATGCCGCACAACGGAACGGACTTCGGTGCACCGATGGGAACACCGGTGTACTCGGCGTTTCGCGGCGTCGTCGATTGGGTTGGTCCTTTGGGACCGAGCGGCAATCTCGTCACGATCATGCATCCGAACGGAGTACAGACGGGTTACGCGCATCTTTCGAAGTTCGCGCCGGGCATCAAAGTCGGCATGAAGATGAGCGGTCATCAGCTCGTGGGTTACGTGGGTTCGACCGGACGATCGACAGGTCCGCACTTGCACTTCAGTGCCAAGAAAAACGGACAATTCTTCGACGCCGAAACACTTCAAATGGGCGGCGAGCGTGTGATGCCGGCGATGGACCGCGCTGCTTTCCTCGAAGCGAAGGCTGAACTCGACAAACGCCTCGATGCGATCCCGTTGCCCGAGCCTCCGCGCGAGCCCGTGCGTAAAGCTCCTGTGGCGGCTGCATCGGCATCTGCGGGAGGTGCATCGTCGGCGATTGCGAATGCACCGGGAGCGCCTCCGTCAGGGCCTGCGGCACCGGTCGAAGAGTATGCCGAGGGTGACGACGAGAGTGGCATTCCGATCCCCGCGCCGCTCTTGGCGTCGATGCCGATGGGAGCTTCGTCCGCGACGCCGATGTCGAACGGAGGTGCTCCGGCGAGGGCGCCTGCGCCTGCTGCATCTGCGGGACCCGAGCCTGAAGCGCCGGACGACGATCCCGAAGAAGAATCCCAAGCGCACTGAGACGTGGGTTTGTCTTTGTGGGATCGAGCCGTCGGCAGGCATTGAATCCCGCGCATCTCTGCCCTCAATCCAACGGACGCCCTTCCACTCACGCAGACAAACTGGGGAGTATGGGGGGCGAAGCGAGCGTCGCTGTCTGGCCGAAGGCCAGCCGGCGGTCAGCGAGCGAAGCCCCCCATCGAGAACAAAACTCTTCGCGGAGCGCTTGTTAGCGCGCGGAGCGAACGTTCAAATCAAGGCGTGCGTTTTCAATTTCCTTGCGCAACGCACAGGGTTTGTCTTTCCAAGGCCATTGCTTGTGTCCAGACAAACGACAAAGCCCCCCGAGATTTCGGAGGGCTTCGTTGGGTGATGCTTTGAGCTGAAACGATCAGCGCTTGGAGTATTGGAAGCGCTTGCGAGCACCCGGTTGACCGTACTTCTTGCGCTCCTTCTTGCGCGCATCACGCGTCAAGAAGCCTGCGCGCTTGAGAGAAGCACGACGCTCGGGATCGGATTCGCAGAGGGCGCGAGCGATACCATGTCGCATCGCTTCGGCTTGCGCGCTGTGTCCACCGCCGACGACGGTTGCTTGGACGTCAAACTGATCGACCACCTCGAGAAGCTCGAGGGATTGACGCATGATCATTCGGTTCGTTTCGCGGACGAAGTATTCATCCGAGGTACGACCGTTGACGGAGATTTGACCAGTGCCTGGGGAGAGCCAGACGCGCGCGACAGCGGTCTTGCGTTTTCCAGTGGCGTAGATGCGATTGTTCGTCTCGGGCATGACTTGCCTTGGCCTCACGCAAGGGGTTGCGGCTTCTGGGCCGCGTGGGGGTGATCCGGACCGGGGTAAACCTTGAGCTTGGTGAGCAGCTCGCGTCCGAGGATGTTCTTGGGGAGCATTCCTTTGACGGCTTTTTGGATGGGCAACTCGGGCTTCGTCTCGAGGACGTTGGCGTAAGAAACGCTGCGGAAACCGCCCGGTTCGCCGCTGTGTCGGACGTACTGTTTCTGCTCCAACTTACGTCCGGTGAGCAAAACCTTCTTCGCATTCACGACGATCACGAAGTCACCCGTGTCGACATGAGGCGTGAACGTGGGCTTGTTTTTTCCGCGAAGAACCATCGCGATCTTCGAGGCAATACGGCCGAGAGGTTTGCCTTCGGCATCGATTACCCACCACTTTTGGTCTGCTTGCGCCTGGGCAGGTTTGGCGCTGAACGACTTGGGAACAGGATTCATCGCTCGGAACTCCGCGGGACACCGACTACTTGAAAAAGGGGCGCCTCTTCTACAGGCGTGACCCTGGTCTGTCAAGGATCAACAGACACTTTCTCGATTTGGATCAGGCTTGATCCACCGTTTGAGCTTTCGAGCCGTCCGGCTCTATCGAAAACTCCGACAAATCCTCCACGAAATCAGCGCGAAAACAGGACATTTCGAGCTGGTTTGTCGCGAAAGAATGTCAGCGGAGAGGGCGGGATTCGAACCCGCGGTACGTTGCCGTACACACGATTTCCAGTCGTGCACCTTCGACCACTCGGTCACCTCTCCAGGCGCTCGTCGATGCTCCGATGGTTCACTCGTTTCCGTTGAACCGTCTTCGCCGGCGTTGGGTCCACAAAGGATCACCGGGAGTTTTTCCCGGTGATCACTTCGGCGCACTGGACTTGGCGGAGGAAGCGGGATTCGAACCCGCGGTACCCGTAAGGGTACACCTGATTTCGAATCAGGCACCTTCGGCCTCTCGGTCATCCCTCCGCCGCGGAAGATGTCAAAAGCTCAGCGGCTGGTCAAGAAATCCAATTCTTGCCACTGAAGAAAGGTGCGGCGTAAGCCTTGGCCATGCTGAAAGTCGCGCGTTTTTTGAGGTGGAGCCCAGCCCTGGCCACCGCCGTCCTCGTCCTGAGTTCGTTCGAGCGAACATCGCTTGCGCTCGACAACGTTCCTCCGGACCCATCCAAGCAAACAAAAGAGGCTTCAAAAACAGGCTTTTCGCCGTTTGTCTTGGCTGGCGGCGCCGTGCGTATCGACGATGCTCCGCTGTTCAACATCACCGAACGCGTCGGAGGAAACTTCGGCATCGGTTTTCTCTACCAAATCAAGTCGATTTCGTTCGGTTTGTCCTACGAACACTCCGGCATCGGACGTGAAGACAGCGGCGTCGGTCCGTACGGTTTCGTAACAATCGATCGCAAACTCGACGTCGTTCTCGCCTCCGTGAAGGTCAATTTCTCCGGAGTTTCATGGGTCAAACCCTACCTCGGCGTATCCGTCGGCGGCGTTTGGCAAGACGCCAACGCCAAAGGCGTCGTGCTCCTCGATCAAGGCGTCAGCGGATCCGCAAACTTCGGCTGCAACGGAAGCGACAGCGCCAACCTCGCCCTACGTTTCGGCGGCGGCGTTCAAGTTCCTATGAGCCCCAACGTTTCGTTCATCACGGACGTCGCCTTCGATGCCTATCGCTTGTCGAGCGACATCATCCAGTTCTGCGCTCCAGGCGCAGGCGCGACCTCCGCGTTCCTCTTCCGCTTCGGATTCGCCTACCACTTCGACATGGCGGAAAGCCCCAGGCCGCGACCTCGCCCGCCGTCATGAACGTCGGTCTTCAAAAGGTTGCTGCTCCAATCTTTTGACGTCCAACTATGTGCGGTAGTTCGGTGCTTCTTCCGTGATGATCACGTCGTGTACGTGACTCTCCCGCAAACCTTGCGACGTGATGCGCACGAACGTCGCTTTCTCATGCAACTCCGCAACCGTCGCGCAGCCCGTGTACCCCATGCCCGCGCGTAATCCGCCCACGAGCTGATGCAGGATCGATCCGAGCGATCCGCGATGCGGCACGCGCCCTTCGATACCTTCCGGCACGAGCTTCTCGTCCGCCGCTCCACCTTGACCGTAACGATCCTTCGAACCCTTCTTCATCGCGCCAAGCGATCCCATGCCGCGATACACCTTGTAACTGCGGCCTTGGTACAGCACGAGGTCCCCCGGCGCTTCGTCTGTCCCGGCAAACAGCGAGCCCACCATCACGCTCCATGCTCCCGCCGCGAGCGCTTTCGTGATGTCGCCCGAGTACTTGATGCCGCCGTCCGCGATGATCGGAATGCCGTGACGATTCGCCGCTTTTGCACAGTCGGACACCGCCGTGACTTGCGGAACGCCGACACCCGCGACGATGCGCGTCGTGCAAATACTCCCCGGTCCGATGCCCACTTTCACGCCGTCCGCACCGGCGTTCACGAGCGCTTCGACAGCATCCGCCGTCGCGATATTTCCGCCGATGATGTCGATCTGCGGAAACTTCTTTTTCAGTCGCGCCACGACTTCGATCACACCGCGTGAATGACCGTGCGCCGTGTCCACGACGAGCACGTCGACACCTGCAGCGATGAGTGCTTCCGCGCGTGCATCCGCATCGGCGCTCGGACCAAGCGCAGCGCCGACACGAAGACGTCCACTCTCGTCCTTGAGAGCATCCGGATTGCGATCGGCCTGTAGCAAATCTTTGATCGTGATGAGACCGACGAGCTTTCCACCATCGACGACGAGCAGCTTCTCGATGCGATGCTCGTGCAGCAGTTCCTTCGCACGATCGTTCGACACGCCGGGCGTTACCGTCACGAGCTCACTCGTCATGAGCGCCCGCACGGGCTGGTCGAGGTTCTTCTCGAAACGAATGTCCCGCGCGGTCAAAATGCCCACGGGTTTGTCTCCCTCAACCACGACCGGAACACCGCTGATGTCGTGTTCGTTCATCACGGCGAGCGCTTCGCGAAGCGACTGATCGGGTCTGACCGTGACCGGTGAAGTGATCATCCCGCTCTCGGCCCGCTTCACTCGTTCCACTTCGCGAGCTTGCTGTGCGATCGGCAGGTTCTTGTGGATGATCCCGATGCCTCCGGCGCGAGCCATCGCGATCGCCGTCCGTCCTTCGGTCACCGAATCCATCGCGGCGCTGACGAGAGGGATGTTCAAGCTGATACGTCGACTCAATCGACCTTTGACGTCCACTTGGTTCGGCAAGACCTCGCTGTAAGCGGGGACGAGCAGGACATCGTCAAACGTCAGGCATTCGCGGAGTTTGTCTTGGAGCATGGTGACCTCGGAACGGCGCGTCCTTAGCGCGGCTCGTGCCCAGGCGCTACGGCACCTACGCAGCCTCGTTTGGGTGGTGAGACTGAAAAGACGACGGGTGTCGCTACGGCAGAGATACGAATTGCACCGTCGATCGCGACTGGACTATTGAAAGAAACCGAATGGGAGAATAAAAAAGAGATCCATTGTCGGCACCGATTGCGGGGCAACTGCCCCAGGGCAAGTTATTCCACGGCCATTACGAGGTCGTGCGTTGCCTCAGCACGGGCGCGATGGGCGCTATTTACGAGGTCATCGACATCAAGACCCAGCGCCGTCGCGCGCTGAAGGTGATGTTGCCGAGCATTGTCACCGATGAGGACATGCGGTCGCGCTTCAAGCTTGAAGCGACGGTGACGGCGAACATCGAGAGCGAGCATATCGTCGAGACGTTCGACGCGGATGTCGACACGGAAACGGGCGCGCCGTTTCTCGTCATGGAACTGCTGCGCGGCAACGATCTCGCCGACGTTCTCACGCAACGCACGCGTTTGGCCGGTCCGGAAGTCGTGCAGATCCTCGCGCAAGCCGCTCGCGCGCTCGACAAGACGCACGCCGCAGGGATCGTGCATCGCGATCTCAAACCGGAAAACCTGTTCATCACGCGCCGCGACGACGGATCGATTCGCGTGAAGATTTTGGACTTCGGCATCGCGAAGGTTGTCGCGGCGAGCGAAGGTCAGCAGAAGAAGCAGCAAACGATCAATCTCGGCACACCGCCGTACATGTCACCGGAGCAAATCCTTGGTGATGCAACGATTGATCATCGCGCGGACATCTACGCGCTCGGGCACATCGCGTACGCGCTGCTCGTGGGCGAACCGTATTGGCTCGAAGAGAGTCGCAACGGCGACACGTTGTATCGGCTGCTTCTGCGCATGGTTGACGGCGTGAAAGAGCCTGCGACGGTGCGCGCACAGCGTTACGGAATGACGCTGCCTCCGGCGTTCGATGCGTGGTTTTACCGGGCGACAGGGAAAAACCCAACCGAGCGTTTCGACCGGGCTTCGGAGCTCGTCGTCGCGTTGGCCGACGCGCTCAATGTGCCGCTGCATCAGCGTCCGCCGTCGGCATCGATTCCGGATGGCGAGTGGGAAATCGATTCGCTCATGCTGTCGCCCACCGCGGTGCAACGAATCGTCTCGGTTCCTCCGGACGGACCCAATTCTTCGCCGGCGTCGACACCCAATCCCGGCGCGGCCGCACCGGTCGTCGGAGGGTTTGCTTCGCCAAACCACGATGCGCCGATTCAGGTTCCGCCGCTTCCGCCGCTTCCGTCACTGGCTCCGGCGAATCCAACGCCTGTGGAACCGCCCGTCGTCGTTCCGCAAGAGCCGCCTCAGAAGCAAAATCGAAAAGCCATCTGGGCTCTGATGGCCGTGGCGTTGCTCCTGGGGTTTGTCGGCGTGTTTGTCGTAGCCGGATCGGGCACCACCGAAACCGGCAAACAACCGTCGGGACCCGAGTCGGCATCGGTCGCACTTTCGGCCTCTGCTCCCGTGCTTTCCGCCAGTGCAGTCGACACGCCACCTCCCACACCATCGGCCGAGACTTTACCCGCTTCTGCAGCCATTTCCCCGAGCGCTGCTCCGTCGGATTCGACCCCCTTGCCGCCCGGCTCGTCGATCGTCAAAACATCTCCTTCGGCGACGCGTAAGATTGCGCCTCCCGATACGACGAAGACCAAGCAAACCGGCAAACATGATCCACTCAAAACGCTCTGAGTCGCGCAGCGTTGGCGCGAGCCCGGGCAACCTCCTCGCGACTGCTCCACGAGCCGGCGGGCGAGGTTTGTCCCGATGGACAGCTCTTGCAACCGTCACGCTGGTGTTTGGCTCTACGAACCTGGCGTACGCCGACGCGTCCGTTCCCGATCCTCAAGCGACATCGTTGTTTCAAACGGCCGTCGAGCTGCTCGAAAAGGGTGAGTGGAAAGAGGCGTGTTCGAAGTTCGATGCGAGCTTTGCGCTGTACCAAGCTCCAAGCACGTTGCTCAACATCGCGCGTTGTTACGAGCACGACGGGAAACTCAGCCTTGCTTGGGCCGCTTATCAACGAGCGCTCGTGATCAACCTCGAGACGCAAGGTGCGGCGCGCAAACAAGAGCTCGATGAAGTGGCGAAGAAAGGTATTGCCGACATTGAGCCGCGGTTGCCGCGTTTGAAGATCGTGATGAAGGGCGCCGCGCCCAACGGTTTGCACGTCACGCAGAATGGAAAAGAGGTTCCGATCGCCGGCTTTGGTACGCCGATCCCTGTCGATCCCGGACCGCAATCCGTCGTTGCCGAGGCACCGGACTTCGAACCGTTTACGCAAACCGCGACGGTCAAAGAAGGCGAAGTCGTGGAGATCTCGATCGAGCTCAAGAAGCGCGTCGTGATGTCCGTGATTGACAAACCCGTCGAGACCAAGAAGCCCTTGTGGCCGTGGATCAGCGCCGGTGCGGGGATCGCTTTGTTGGCGGGGGCTGCGGCGTTTCGTGTCGACCAAGCGTTTGTCGAAGGCAAACAGATTGGCAAGTGCAACAACAACCTGAAGGACGGCTGTCCCTTCGGTTACGACCCGACACCCGACAACGATCGAAAGAACCTCGACAACGGCATGTTCGTCGCCTTCGGCACCGTCGGTGTCATCGGTCTTGGAGCGGCGATCGCCGGGTTCGTCATGACGCAACCTACGAAAACTGCGCCGAAAAAGGCGGCTGTCGTGATGCCTTGGGTTGATCCGACAGGAGTTGGTCTGGGCGTTGGAGGTCGATTCTGATGAAGGCTGTGAATCGAATCGCGCGTGGAGCCTGGATGCTCGGTGCTTTCGGGCTGGTCGTCGGCCTGTATGCGTGTGCTGCACCGGATGCCCAGCCGAATCACACCATGCCGAAGCCGGATGGCGGGGATGCCGGATCGGCTTCCGGTGGAGCCGGCGGTGGTGGCGGCGGTAGTGGCGGCAGTGGCGGCAACGAGCCTCCGACGGAACCACTCGCAGGCGTTCCGCAGTGGGCGCAAGGGTTTGGCGGACCGGCCGATCAGCGCGCGTATGACCTCGCGTATTCGTCGAAACTCGGTGGTGTGGCCGCAACGATAGGTTTCTACCAGGCCGTTGTTCTTCCCGGCGGAACCACATTCACCGTCCCGTCGTCGGCTCCCGGTCTGGCCGTGGCCAAGTTTGGCACGGCAACCGGCACGACCGAGTGGGCAAAGAACGTCGAGTGCACGTCCACGATCAACCGCAGCGTCGTCAGCGTCGATGGCGAAGGCAATGTCATCGTGGCTGGAGGATTCAACGGAACCATGACCATCGGCATGGACGACATGAGCATGCCGATCGCCACGACAAACGCGTCGAATTTCGACGCCTTCATCGCCAAGTACGACGCCACGGGCAAACCACTTTGGGTTCGTAGCTTCGGCGAGTTCAAGTTCGAGGTCATCACCGATGTGGCGACGGACAAACAGGGCAACATCATCGTCGTCGGTGTGACCGAAGGCAGCGCGTACGAGTTTGGAAAGACAAGCGGTATGTCCCCGGTCATTCCAGCGCCATTTACCAATGATCAGAACAAGGACGATCTCTTCGTCGCCAAGTTCGATCCTGCGGGGAACGCCATTTGGGCGAAACGTTTTGGAACCGCCGGAGGTCGCAACGACGGTGAAGGCATCGGCTCCTTGTTCGACCCGATCATCACGGTCGCCGTTTCGCAGCTGGACGATTCGATCCTCGTCGGTGGTTCCTTCAGCCAGGAAATGCTGCTCGCCGTCGAGAAGGACGTGGCTCGCGGTAAAGATGATGGGTTTGTCGCAGCCTTTGACACTGGCGGAAACCGCTTGTGGCACGTCACGTTCGGCGATGACAACAGCATGCAACGCGTGCGCAACGTCGCCTTCACGTCCAAGGGCGAAGCGCTGTTCACCGGTTCCTTCCAAGGCATGATCGATGTCGGCGGCACCAAGTTGACCTCGTACAAAGCCTCGGAAGATCTCATCGTCGGCAAGTTGGACAAGGACGGCAAACCCGTTTGGGTCAACGGCTACGGACTCATGGGGAAACAACAAGGCACCGACATCCTCGTCGATGCGAAGGATCAACCGATCGTGTTCGGTACGTTCAACGGTGCGATCGACTTTGCCAAAGACGGTGGCTCCATCGTCGATACGAACGTCAGCGAGCTGGATAAGACCGATCTCTTCATCGCCAAGTTCGGTTTGTCAGGGAACCCCTTCTGGGCCCGCGCGTACGGTGACGTCAGCGCGTTGAACGCCGACAATCAAGATACGGGTGGCGCCGTGCTCGCCAAAGACGGCGACACGAACATCGCGATCATCGCAGGCATGAATCGAGCGTCGATGGACATCAAGCCGCTCGCGCCGCTCACGACTGCGCAGATCGAAGACGCATTCCTCATCGCCGTTACCTACTGACAAACCACGTCAGCCGCGACGCGCAGCCACTCGAATGCGCCCCACAGGCTCCGCATCGAGTTGTCCGATGACGGCATGCGCAGGCGTTCCCACCTCACGCAGCTTTTCCACCAGCGCATCCACGCGATCCGGGGCAACCGCGATCAACAAACCTCCGGACGTTTGCGCATCACACAAGACCAGTTGCGATGGTTTGTCGAGACCGTCCTCGTACGTGACGTGATCGTTCAAGAAACGATAATTCGCATGCGTGCCTCCAGGCGCGATTCCTTCACGCACGTACGACCAGGCCGCATCCACCACCGGCACGTGATCGAGCCACACGGTTGCTCCACATCCGCTCGCTTTCACCACGTTGCGCAGATGTCCCAACAACCCGAATCCCGTCACGTCCGTCGCCGCATGCACACCCACGGCGAGCATCGCGTCACATGCGTCTCGATTGAGTGTCGACATGAGATCGATCGCGGTTCGAATCGCGCCGAGCGTGTCCTTGTCTTGCTTCGCCGCCGTCGTGAGGATCCCGATGCCCAAAGGCTTGGTCAGCACGAGCAAATCACCCGGCTTGCCTCCCGCATTCGACACGACGCGATCCGGATGCACGATGCCCGTCACGGCCAGACCGTAGATCGGTTCGTCCGTCTTGATCGTATGACCTCCAACGAGATCGATGCCCGCTTCACGCGCCTTCTCCGCACCACCGCGAAGGATCTCGGCAAGGATCTCGGCGTCGAGCGAGTCATCGGGGAAGCCCACCAAGTTGAGCGCGGTGATCGGCTTGCCACCCATGGCGTACACATCGCTGAGCGCGTTTGTCGCGGCAACTGCTCCGAACTCGTACGGATCGTCGACGACGGGCGTGAAGAAGTCGGTGGTCAAAACAAGTGCGGTATCAGCGGACAAACGGTACACGGCGGCATCGTCCGCGGTGTTCGCTCCGATCATCACGTTGGGATCAGCAAGCGGAGGCAACCGTTGCAGAAGAGGAAACAGGTATCCCGGAGGCTGTTTCGCAGCACAACCGGCACGCTTGGCAACTCGAGTCAGCCGTACGGTCACGATGAACGAACCTTTCGTTGGGTTTGTCAGGTCGGAAGGGGATACACGCCGTCGCGAATCCAGCCCTCGGTGATGCGTCGAAAACTCGCGTGTGTACCAAGACCCGCCATGACGGACGCCAGACCCCACTGGAGTCGATTCACGAACGTGAAGTCCTGTTCGAGCTTCGGAACATGCGGGATGTTCGGGATCGCTTCGCCTTCTTTGAACGAGATCGCTTTGATGCCGCGCGCGAGAAATTGCACCGTCTCGCGCGCTTTCTCCTTCGAGCACACCCAGATCTCTTTCGTGTAGAGCGGCATCATCAGCTCCATCGTGTAGCTGCGATACAGATCCCAACTCTCATCGTTCGGGTCGTAGCCGAGCACTTCGACACACGCGCGATCGAACTCTTGCCAATCACCATCGAGCGCCGCGGTCATGTAGCGCTTCATGCCTGCGACGAGATGCGGCGGAAGCATTTTGACGCAGCCGAAATCGAGGAAATGCACGCGACCATCCGGTAGGAAACGATAGTTGCCCGGGTGTGGATCGGCGTAGAGAACGCCGTATCGAAGCATCGCGCGGAACGTAAATCGCCAGATCGTTTCACCCGCTCGGTTGCGCGCTTCCTGCGTCCCGTTTTTGCAAAACTCCGCGTAGCTCATCCCTTCGCAGAAGTCGGTCGTGAGCACGCGTCGCGTCGTCAGCGAGTGATGCACTTCGGGGATCAAGATGTCGGCATCGTCGACGTGAATGCGGCGAAAGAGATCCGCCATCTCGGCTTCGCGTCCGTAGTCGAGTTCGTCCAAGAAAACCTTACGAATTTCGTCGAGCGTCTGCTTCGCGTTCAGTTTGCGAGACAAAGGAGCGATCATCGTTTCGAGCATCGAGATGCTCTTCAGATCGTTCTCGATGGCTTTGTCGATGCCCGGGTACTGCACTTTCACGGCGACTTTTGCGCCTGTTTTCGTGCGTGCGCGATGCACTTGTCCGATGCTCGCTGCGGCAAACGGTTCCGCTTCCCATTCGGCGAACACGGCGTCCGGAGCATCTCGCAGCTCGCTCTTGATCATGAGTGCCGCGGACTCCGCAGACAGAGGAGGCGCTTTGTCTTGAAGCTGTTTGAGGACGGCTTGGAATTTTTCTTCGTGGCCGGGAGGCGCGAGGCCGTCGATGTAGCTGGCCATTTGTCCGAGCTTCAGCGGCAAACCCTTCATTTCGCCCAGGGTTTTGAGCATCGCTTCGGCGGTCTTTTTGACCTCGGCCGCCATCTTTGCTTTTTGCGCGACTTCGTCTTCTTCGGACTTGGTTCGTCCAAACGCACGCTTCGCGCCTTCGACAGCAAGCGGAATCGATCGTGTACCGAGACCCGCGAGACGCGCGATTCTTCCGAGGCGTGAAGTCGGTGGTTTGTCCTTGGGCTTATCGTCGGCCATAGGAAAAAGGACGTTCACGCGTGCTCGGAGAACACCGAGCAAAAAAGGACTTCCGCGTGGAAGTCCATCATCTGCGAGAAATCTAGTCGGGGCGAGAGGATTTGAACCTCCGACTCCTCGGTCCCGAACCGAGTGCGCTACCAGGCTGCGCTACGCCCCGAGTACGTTTCTGGTGAAGCACCAGCGACGTGGGCGCGCACGATGAACGGCGCGGAGCGTTCTGTCAAGTTCTGAATGCAGAAGCTGTGTGGACGGCAAAAAGGTGGGATTTCAGCGTCCGGGGCGTTCCGAACAACGGAATATTCGAAGAACGCAAGCAAAAAGATCATCCTGGAACCCCTGAAGGCGTGTTAAAGTGCCACTGGAATCGACGCCTGGGTGAACCAGGCCGGACATGCGGCGTCTCCGGGGGGGCCCGGTCCACAGGCCGCGAATAGGAGGAGTCAGGTGGCTATCGAACTTCCCACAGTCAATATCCTCATCGTTGATGATGACGTCGCCATTTGCGACTACATGCAAACGCTGTTGGAGCGTGATGGGTATCGAGTAAAAACGATGAGCGATCCATTCTCGGTCGAGGACGAAGTCCGCGGCGGGGGATATCACCTCATCATTCTCGATCTGATGATGCCGAAACTCGACGGCATTGAAGTATTGAAGCGAATTCGCAAAGTCGATACGGACATCGCGGTCGTGATTTTCACCGGCTATCCGAATTTGGAGAGCGCCGTTGCTTCGATGAAACTCGACGCCGTCGATTACATCAAGAAGCCGTTCAACGTCGACGAGTTCCGCGAAGTGCTCGGCCGGGTGATGCGCAAGAAGGGTTTGTCGCGTACGCCCGAAGAACAATTGCATCGCGTGATTGGCGATACGATCCGCAATTTGCGCAAAGAAAAAGACCTGACGCTGAAACAAATGGCTCGCCGCACGGGGCTCAGTGTTTCGCTCTTGTCGCAAATCGAACGCGCCGAATCGAGCGCTTCGATTTCGTCTCTCTACAAGATCGCCGTGGCGCTCGAATCCCGCATTCAAGATCTCTTCGGTCAATACTGAAGGTCACGTCTCGGCGTAGTCGGGCACATCCCCGCCCGAAATCCAACCCTCCAAAATTGCATTGACCTTCTCGGGTGCTTCTTGCTGCACCCAATGCGACACGTTCGGCAACATGCGGAGCGTGAAATCACGCACGTACCGCTCGGTCCCTCGAACATTGGCATTGCTCAAGGCCTTGTCGCTCGCACCCCAAATCAACAGCGTCGGAGCGTCCACCGTGCCGGGTTTGGGATTCGAAACGGATGGTTTGGCGCGTAACATCGCCCGATAATAATTGACCATTGCGGCGGCTGCGCCAGGTTCCAAAGCGGCTCGGCGATATTCGTCCGTGACTTCCGGCGGAAAACGACTGCGATCGACGGCCATGGACAAAAACGATCGGGTGATGATGGAGGCTCCATCGGCCGTGAGGCGCCATTCCGGGACAAACGGCAATTGAAATGCAAGCATGTACCAGGAACGCTTGAATTGATCCCACGTTTGGATTTCCCGTAAAAAGCAAGCCGGATGCGGGACGTTCATAATGACGAGACGTTCGAGCGGTATCGCTTTGCGCATGGCCACTTGCCAGCCGATGATCGATCCCCAATCGTGCGTCATGAGCAGCGTCTCTTTTGCTTCGGCTGCGTGCACCAAACCCACGACGTCATCCACGAGCCGATCGATATGGTACGCCTTGACGCCCTTCGGCTTGGACGATTTGCCATAACCACGTAAATTCGGCGCCCATACGCGATAACCGAGTTTCACGAGGAGCGGGATTTGATAACGCCAAGAAAACTTCGATTCGGGAAAACCGTGCAACAACAAAGCAAACTTCGGTCCCGTTCCCGCCTGGTCGACTTCGAACGTCAAACCATTCGCATCGACCATTCGTGTTTCGATGTGCACGTCCATGTTTTATGTCTCCGGATTGGCGGGAAAAACAAATCTTCAAGGTGATTTGGTCGCCGACGTAATGGCGCGATCGATACGGTCCAAATCGACGCCGGTGATGCTGTCGACTTTTTTTCCGGTTTTGTCGTAGACAATGACATGAGGCAGTTGGGGGACATTCGCCAAATAGTGCTTGGCCAGGGGTGAATCCCAATCGCCGATGTCGAGACGTCGATAAGCCAGATCCGTTCGACCGGTGAAAATCTTCACGACGTGTTCGTCCACCTTTCGACATGGGCCGCACCACGAGGCCGAAAAGTCAACGATCGTTACTTTGCCCTGGGCCAAAAACGCCGAAATGTCCGGCACGTCGGCGCCATCTTTCACGACGGTTTGGACATCCGAACCTTCGGGGAAAGGCAAATGTTCGAGGTATTGGCCTTTGCCCGCGCCCAAAATCGCCTCGAATCCGTCTTCCGCCGCCAATTTTCGCACTTCGGTGAATACGTCGATCGTTGGAGCAGCAACGATGATGACCTCCGCCTTCTTGCGATCGAATTGAGCATCATACACGCCGGGCTTGGCGCGCATGTCCGACACGATTTCATCGCCGCAATCGGCGCAATCGATCTTGCCCAGTGAAATGACGGTTTTTCGAGCATCCGCTGGAATTTGCGGACCGCCGCACGCCGTCCCGGCGAGCAGCAGAACGGCAATCGACGAGCGTAACCACGTGGGAGACATGTCGAGCCTACAATGCCGCTCGAAACGCCTTCGAGCAAGCGTTTGATGAATATTTGTCACGGCACATTTCCCCTGGCCGGTGTACCCTTGGCCCGTGAGCCAAATTCTTACCCGCACCTTCGCCGCCGATCATGTCACTCCCGTTCGCGCCTACGCGGCGCTTCGAGCTCAATCCGCGGGACGTTCGTCGTTCTTGCTCGAGTCCGCGCTGCCCGGAGAACGCTGGGGGCGCTATTCGATCTTGGGATATCGGGCTCGGACGGAGCATGCTTATCCACCGGGATCTCATGCGCTCGCGATGCTCACGGACGACGCGGCGGCGCTCGAGGGAGCGGAGGAACTGGCGGCGCGTTTTTCCCAGTCGCTCGTCGGGTACATCGCGTACGACGCGGCGCATGCGCTGCACGCGATCAAGCCCTGGCCGAATGAAGGTTTACGTGCACGGCTGATGTGCGATGCAACGGTGGCCGTGTTCGATCATGTCGCGCAGACGGTAACGATTGCCGGTCGGTCGAAAGGTGCGGTCGAACGTTGCGCATGGGAAATGACGCACGGTCCCGAGCTCGATGCGCTGCCCGCGCCGGATCCGAATCTCCTGCCCGAGTCTGTCGATCCAAACCTGAGCGACGATGCTTATGCAATGAAGGTGCGACGAGCTCAGGGTTACATTACGGACGGGGATTGTTTGCAAATCGTTTTGGCTCGGACGTTTACCGTGCCGATGCGGGACGCGGATCCATTCGATGTTTATCGAGCGATGCGGGTGCTTTCGCCGTCGCCGTATCTGTGTTTCTTCGATTTCGCCGAGACGCCTTTTGCGGAAGGACTGCAAATCGCGAGCGCTTCACCGGAGACGTTGGTGCGTATCGAAGGGCGCAAAATGATCGTGCGGCCCATTGCGGGTACGCGCCCTCGCGGAGCTTCGGAAGCCGAAGATGAAGTATTGGCAAAAGAGTTGCTCGAAGACCCGAAAGAACGCGCCGAGCATATCATGCTGGTGGATTTGGCGCGTAATGACATCGGGAGCGTGGCCAAACCCGGAACGGTGCGTGTCGTGCGGGAAATGGGCGTCGAGAAGTTTTCCCACGTGATGCATTTGGTGAGCGAAGTCGAAGGGGAGATCGACGAAGCATACTCGGCGGTCGATGGGCTCAAAGCGGCATTTCCGGCGGGAACGTTGACGGGAGCGCCGAAAGTACGAGCAATGCAGATCATTCGGCAGCTCGAAGCGACGACGCGTAACGTTTATGGTGGAGGGCTTGGTTATATTTCGCCAAACGGTACGGTGGATTTGGCGATCGCGATTCGTACGGTCTTGGCACGACAAGGCGAATTCGAGGTAACGGCGGGGGCGGGAATTGTCGCAGGCAGTGATCCGCAAAAAGAGGCCGACGAAACTCGAAATAAGGCGCGGGCCGCATTGGCGGCGATTCGCAGCGCGCATGATGCGGTGGAACGTCGCGCGGCGCGAGAAGAGGCGAAACGCAAGAAGCTGGAAGAAGAGGAGCGCAAAAAGGCGGAAGAAGCGGCGAAAGCGGCGGAGGCGGCGAAGGTGGAAGAAGTGGCCGCGACAAACGAAGAAACGTGACGGTTGTGTTCTGCGGGGTTGCGTGTATGCTTTGAGAGACTCCAAAACACGCGATGATCGAGAACGGAGGTCGAAGTCATGGCGATTTTGATCAACATTGGCCAGCAGTCGGATGGATGCGTTTATGAATTGCATCCGCGCAGTATGTTGGTACTTCGTGAGAAGTTTCCCAAGGTACGTGCCGCTCCGTCTGTATTCATTGGGTATCGTACACGAGACGAGTTCGAGTCTCTGCATGGCCCGATGTGGTTACAAGTTGCGCAAATGCTGACGGGCCTCGGGCCGAGTCAAATCAAGAAACTCGGAGGCGCGCAGATCTACGATCCCGTGGCCAAGCGTGAAATCGCCAAGGTTTCATAGATGTCCAAGCAAAACGCTTATACCGGGCGTGCCGGTCAATTTGCGGCAATGGCCGAGTTCATGATTCGCGGGTACAATGTTGCCATTCCGGAAATTGATGTGGGTGATGATATCTTCGTTGTAAAGGATGCCGACGGAGACTTGAATCGCATACAAGTGAAAACGGCGGTAGGAAAGCAGCAAATTCAGCCGGACAATTACCAGGCACGATTCAGCATTGCACATGCTCATCTGGAAAAACCGCGTAAACCAGATATTACGTATATTTTCGTTACTCGCGTGGGTGATTGCTGGAAGGATTTCGTGATCATTCCGCGTCGCGATTTGGACGTGTTGAGGCAACAGCGCCAAATCGGCACATTATCGACAAATAAAACCACGGGGCAATTGAGCTTGATGCTGACATTTGCCTTCAAACCCAACGACGTCACTTGCAGCAAGCAAAGCCTGCAGCAATATCGGAACAGTTGGGCCTTTTGGCCAGTGATCGATCATCGCGCGAATGCAAGCGCGTAATACACCGATTGTGCCGGCGCTGAGAAAATCAATTCATTGGTGAGGAGTGCTCGCGGGATTGTCGAGCGATGTTACTTCGCCGCCTTCTTTGCCGCGGCTTTCTTCGCGGGAGCAGCAGCCTTCTTCGCCGCAGCTTTGGCGGGCGCGTCGTTATCGTCCGCTTTCTTTGCCGCCTTTTTCGCGCTCTTCGTCGCCCCGAGCGTCGCCTGGTACGTCTCGATGTACTTCTTCGCCGGCACGCGTTTAATGGTTTCGCCGACGACATTCAAGGGTACGTCGCTCAATTTCTTGAATCGGACGCAACCTTTACCCATATCGAGTTTCTTTCCCGTCTTGGCCCATGCGTCCCGGAACCAGGTATCCAGTTCGGTGGAACCATAGACGCACATCAAATAGAGTGCCAGATGGTTTTTCTGGGACGCGATGGATGCAAACGGCAAAGGTTGTTTCGGATCGCAATGGTAACCGGGGGGAAATACGCGATGCGGAACGTAGTACCCGATCATTCCGTATTGAATGCCTTCCTCGTAGTCCTTGTCGAGGTTGGCCAGGATGACCTTGCGAATCGCTTCGAGCGCTTCACGCCGATCCTCCGGGAGATTGTCCAGGTATTCTTGAACGGTTTTCGCAGCCATGACCCGAGTGTACTCGACGAACGAGCGGGACGTAAAGGGTCAAGCGGCCACGTTTTCCAGTGGCGCAAATCGAAGCTTCTTCTGCGCGTCCTCCCACTTCCATTCGTACTTCGCCGTGCCGCCAAAGAATGATTGGACAAGACCAACCATGGGAATCGCGGGCGCGATGATTGGGAATTTCAATACGGCCGCGATGAGGCCGATGTCGAAGAGAATCCCCGCAATGAATCGAAATATGGGAAATGGTTTGTCTTGGATTTTTCGCAATTGAACGAACATGATCGGCCTGAAGATCAGGAGGGAGGTGCCCGGAATGATCAAGGCCGCCCAGGAATAGAATTTGGCGATGACGGCCAAGATTCCAAAAAATATGCACCCAAAGAGCATCGTCTGCTTGTGTTCCTTGCGATCATCGGCAATGCCCGAAGGGTTCTTCGCTTTGCATCCGGGACACGTGGCGCGAAGTAAAACCGACCGAGCTTCCTGTTCGAGCAACGTGGCGGCCAGCTCCTCCACAGGATCTCCGGGTTTGTCTTGCCCAAACTTGTTTTGCGTCTCGCGCACGCGCCGCATGGTCTCGCGCGAGCGCTCGGGGATATGTGCGTATGGATCCCCGAGGTCGGTGACTTCGACGGGAAACGTTTTTTCACAAGCGGCACAATGGTACGTCGTCGAGAACGAATGCACCAGCCGAGATTACTCCGGTACGCTTTCCAGGACAATCCCGAGTTTTACACTTCACTCCACGCGCCGAATGCATTGCGCACCCGACGCTGAACCAAATACGCAATGACGAGTCCGGCGATCAACAAGGCAATCCACGCGGGCCAAGCTCGGGGCTCCGCAATCACCGTAATGAACGCAAACAAGGCATTGATGGCTTGAATGCCCACGGTCGCGATGTACGCCCACGTCCGCAGGGTATACAAACCCCACGCAATCACCAGCATTGCAATGCCGAGGGCGATGTTGATCCCGATCATCCATCGCGGGATTTCCATCGGCGCCAAAGGCGGAAAAACGGATGCAAGCGTCAATAATCCGCCCCAGCCCATCAATACGGCGATGACTACGACACCGCTCGGTCGGATCTTGGTCGCTTGGTCCATACCAAACCCCATGCAGATCACGCGCCGAACACGGATGGCTCATTTCGACGCACCTTGAAAATAGGGCTCCCCGGCAAAACCATGCTACGTCTGAGCCCGCCACTGCGCCCATGCTGAAACCAAACGCTCATATTGCCGCCATTGCGCCCGCCGGTATTCCGAATTTGGACGGCGTCGAAAAAGGAATCGCCCTCGTCGAAAGCTGGGGTTATCGCGTGACGCGTGCGCCGCACATTGCGGACAAACATCGTTTCGCGGCCGGGACCATTGACGCACGCACCGAAGACCTCAATTGGGCCCTCACCGCCGAAGATATCGACGCCGTGTGGCTCGTCCGCGGCGGTTATGGCTGCATGCAATGCCTGCCGCAATTACCTCCGCAATTGCCTCCGACAAGGCCCGTCATCGGCTGTTCCGATGCCACCGCGCTGCTTGCGTACCTGGACAAACTTCGCGGCGGGCCGCTCGTGCATGGCCCCATGCTCGAGACGCTCGCGACGCGCGTCGATGACGCAACACGATTCCGCATTCGGGAAATGCTTGCTGGTCAAACGAATGCATCGATTCCCTCGCGTCATTTTCTCGGACCGACACATTCGGTTCGCGGTCGCGTCGTGGGGGGCAATCTTTGCGTCGTGGCGAGTCTCGTCGGAACACCGTGGGCGCTCGATTGCCGAGACGCGATCGTGGTGCTCGAAGACATCACCGAAGCGCCGTATCGAATCGATCGCCTGATTACGCAATTGCGCCTCAGCGGCGTGCTCGATGGCGCTCGAGCCATTGCTCTCGGCGATTTCGTGCGTTGTGATCCGCCCGCGGGCGCCGATTATTCGCTGGAGGATGTGCTTCGCGAAGCGCTCGCACCGCTTGGGATTCCCGTTTGGGCGGGTCTGCCCATGGCGCACGGGACAACCAATCTCGCGTGGCGTGTCGGAGTCGCCGGCGAAATTGGAGAAAACGGGTTTGTCCAGTCCGCGCCGTCTTCAGCCGCGTGAGTTTTGGAAAAACACCGTTCGAAAAATCAGACCACAAAATGCAAAACGCGGAGACAGCGCCTACGGCTGTCTCCACGCTCCGCTGGTTGCGGGGGCAGGATTTGAACCTACGACCTTCGGGTTATGAGCCCGACGAGCTACCAGACTGCTCCACCCCGCGTCACGTTTCGCACTCGAAAGTGGCGATGGCGAGCGGCAAACTACTCTCAACAGCGTAGGAGTCAAGCAGCTCTTACACGTTCGATGAAGAAACCTTGAGAACCTCGGTTTTCAAAGGGTTTTACTCACCGACGAGCCACGCCGGGACAAGCGGCGAGGGTTTGCCCGTGGAGATGACCCAGAGCTGATGCGCGGCACGCGTGGCGCCGATGTGCAGCAAATGCCTTGATTCATCGTCTTCCGGATACGTCGACGCGTTCACGTCGATGAGCACGACGTAGTCGTACTCCAAACCTTTGACCTGACGAATCTCGGTGACTTCGACGCCCGGACGAAACGCAAATTCGAACGAACGAATGCGTCGCAAGTTGGGAATTTCGGCCATCACGAGCGCTTCGTAATACGCATCGGCTTGTTCGGGATGACGCGCAAGGATCGCGACCGTCGCGCGCGGCTCACGCGAAAACAACGGACGCAACGCTTCGGCCAAGAACGCAACCGCCGCGCCTTGGCTGGGAAATGGATGATGTTCGACCGGAGCTCCCGTGCGTGGTGCAAGAGGCGGCGTTGGATCCGCAAGAGGACCGAGCACGTGACGCGCGAACTGCAAGACCTCACGCGTCGATCGATACGCGATGCGCAACGGCTCGATGTTCACGGAGGACAAACCCAAGTCCTCGAGCACACGACTCCAATCACGGAAGCCCGAATCCATGAACAAACGCTGCGCCGTGTCACCCGCGAGCGTCACGGATTTGCGCTCGGACACGACTCCGAGCAGCACCGAAAGATCAATCGGCGCGAGGTCCTGCGCTTCATCGACGAACAAATGCTCGTACATGATCGGCTGTTTGCCCTTCCGCAACTCGCCTTTGATGATTTGGTATGCCCTCAAAAGAAGTGCGTCGTCTTCCGGATCGAGAAGCGCGCGATCATCTTCATCGACGGGACGATCATCCGCACCCAAACGTTGCTCTTCGACCTCGTTGTCCATGGGTTCGTCCGCGAGCGCTGCTCTGCGCTCGGCGCGATCACCCGGATCTCGATCGAGCACCGCGGGACAACGATCGGCACACCAACGCCACGCTTGACGCACTTTGTCGATGCCGAATTCGGGATCGTTTGCCGCGAGAAACGCCTTCTCGACACGCTCTTTGTCCGTGAGCAAATCCGCCCAGAAATAAAGGATGCCGCGCGAGTCCTTTCGCGTGCTCGGATCATCGCGATACGCCCGCGCACGTCGCTCCAACATGCGCAACATCGCCGGATGCGTCTTGTATCGAGTCACCGCGCTCGGCGTGCTCTCTTCGATGGGAACTTCGAGCCACGGATACGCCTTGAGACGCGCGCTCTTGGCCCATTCGGCGAACGTTTCGACCACGACGTTGCCGATGCCGAGCGCCGGAAGAATCTCGCTGATGTACGCCCGAAGCGCCGGACTTCCGACGATGACGATCATCTTGTCACCGGCGAACCTCGCGCGACTGTTGAACGAGAGAAACGCCATGCGGTGAATGCCGATGGTCGTCTTGCCGCTACCCGCGCCGCCTTGAATCACGACGATTCCAGAATCGGGACGCGAGATGAGTTCGAACTGACGCGGGTCGAGCAACGCGGCGATTTCCGGCAGATGGCGATCTTCTTTCGCCGCGAAAGCCGCTCCCGTTCCGAGCGATCCCCGCATGTCTTCGGGACGCATCGCGGAACCTTGGCCCCCCGCGAGCTCCACCGCGCGGCTGTTCAACGTGCGCCAACCCGTTTGACCTCGAACGAATACGCCTTGCGGTGACGAGATGCGGAAGAGCTGCCCTTCGTCGATCGTCACGGTTCGTCGCAGGAGAACCTTGCCCTCGACTTCGCGTTCGCCAAACGTCTCTTCGTATTCGGCGCCTTCTTCGTAACGGTAATAAAGCTGGCTCACCGGCGCATGACGCCAATCGACGATCCGCACACCCGCTTTTGCATCGATGTGTGTGGTTCGTCCGATCAGAACATCCCGATCGGCTTTGCCAGTTTCGCGGAGGCGCAAGTGACCGAAGTAGGGCGAACGCGGATCGACAGGCTCCGTCACGACTTCAGCGCGTCGAGCTGCCACGCCCGCGATTCGCTCCATCTGCTGCATGAGCGCCGGCACGTCTTCGAGACGCGCGACAGCAATCTCGTCCCGTAACGCCAAGAGCTGTTCTTCGTAGTCCGACGTAGGTGGAGGCGCCGCGGGTTTGACCGTTGCGAGATGCGCACGCACGCGTTCGAGCAGCACTTCTTCTTCACGAGGAATTTTTTCCTGTGCGTCCGAGCTGTCCGTGGTGGTGGTGGGTTTGTCCGAGGTTGTGGATGGACGTAGCGGTTGGGTGATCGACGTCACGGCGAATATGTAGGGCGAGCGATTGGAGTGTCGATGTTTCAACGCGTCGTTGGGGACGAGGTTCGTCTTAACAAACGGCTCGATGAAACGAGAGTCGTGCGTCTTGACTGATTCTCTCTGCGGACGCAAGGCGCTGTTTGGCTCGGCGTGGGCAACATCCCCGGATGTTCCGAACGGGCCGGCAAAACCGGGCGAAAGCACTTCTGTTCAAGAGGTTCGCTCGTCGCGCTCCCGCCACGAGCACTTGCGTTCGATGTATTCTCTCCAGCTGACGATGGACGCTTTGGCGGCTTTGAACGTCGACGACGACTTGCATGAACTCATAAGCCGATCGCTGGTTCACCGACGCGCGTTGTGGCTGCTCGTGTTGTCGACGTATCGCGTCGAGCTCACGCAGATCCTCGATCACGAGGCCAGGCGCGGTTACTCGGAGGACGATCGCGCGCTCGTGATCGACATGGCTTCGCGTATCGCGGTCGTGGCGACCGAGGTCGAACTCGCCGCTGTTCGATCGGATGCGCTGTCGCTGCGCAACTACGCCGACACCGAATCCCAGACCGAAGACGGTGAACGACGCGTGCTTCGTGCCGGGATCCAGCTCATCGATCGCATCCTGGAAGTGGAGCGAGATCGGCGCAATGCGGAGCGATCGACCGATGTGGTACGACCCAATTGAAATCGGCATGAATGTCCGCGGCACAAATGCAACCAAGCCATGGGATCGGTCATCGCTGTTCACATCCGACATGCGCTGATCATTTGAGCACAAAACAATCGCCGAAGAACCGAACGCTGCGGCATCCAAGTGCAAGGCGACAGGATTTTTCCTTCAGACACCATGGACACCTGCGCGGTCATCACCTCTCACACTCGCCCTGAACGAACGCCTCAACGACGCGTCGTGGCGAGCGCGCCCATGCGGATCTCTTTTGCCGGCGGAGGTAGCGACTTACCGCCTTTCGTTCCCGGCATCTCGGGGCGCGTGGTGGGAAGCGCCATTGATCTGCGGGTGAGAGCGGTCGTCGAACCGTTCGATCGCGGCTGGGTTCGTCTGGAAGTACCCATCACCGACGCCGTCGCAACGCGAGCCGTGCACGATCCGCCATCGAACGAAATGTCCTTTCGGTTGCTCGAAGCAGCTCTTGCGCACACGGGCGTGACCGATGGCGTGCGCATACGGATCGAGACGGACATCGCTCCCGGTGCGGGACTTGGAGGAAGTGCGGCGACGTCCGTTGCGGCTCTTTCGGCGCTGAAATGGTCGCTCGGAGAAACGGCGACACCCGAAGCGATCGTTCGTGAAGCAACGACGATCGAACGCGAACGTTTGTCGCTCGTGTGCGGTTCGCAAGATCAGGTGTTTGCTGCGTGTGGAGGCGTGCTCGATCTGTCCTTCGCCGAGTCTGGATGGACAAACATGTCAAGGCTGCCGATCGAGCCTTCGTTCATGAACGAGTTCGAGAAAGGCTTGCTCCTCGTCGACACGCACGTTCGTCGTGTGTCCGGAGAAGTCTTGGAGAAGGTCGATGCCGGTGCGGCGCTGGCCTCCGTCGAAGCGCTGGTGAGTTCTGCAGCGGATGCAGCGCGGGCGATCGAGGAAGGTTCGCTCGAAGGTTTGCTCGATGCGATGCGCAGAAGTGCGGCGGCGAAGTTACGACGTGATCCGCGAGCGAGCGCGTTGGCGGTGGAGCTGGGTCGGCGCCTCGAAGGTCTTCCGGTCGAAGTGATTCGCGTGTGTGGAGCGGGTAATGGCGGGCATGTGCTCGTGTGGGCTCACGCCGATCAACACGAAGCGATCGCCCGTGCACTTCATCCAGCCGGGGTACGTCAACCCAAACTCGCCGCGCATGGCGTGTGCATCGAACTGGACTGAAGTCGTGCGAATGCACGGATGATTGTCTGGAAAAACCAGCGTGCGTTACGCGGACGTCTTGAGCTTGCGGCGTCGTTCGCCTCGCGCGATCGCCAGATCGATCAGTTTGGCGACGAGGTCTTTCGGCGCGATGCCGCTCGCTTCCCACATCTTCGGATACATGGAGATCGAAGTGAATCCGGGCAGCGTGTTGATCTCGTTCACGTAAAGCGCGCCGTGTTTGTCCATGAAGAAGTCGACGCGCGCGAGGCCGGATCCTTCGAGCGTGCGGAACGTACGCAACGCGAGCAGCTGTACGGCGCTCACTTCGGCGGGCGTCAGATCGGCGGGAATGCGCGTCGTCGCTCCGTTCTCGTCGATGTACTTGGCTGCGTACGAGTAAAACCCATCGGGATGATCGACGACGATCTCACCGGGAATGCTCGCGATCGGATCATCATCTCCGAGCACCGAACATTCGATCTCGCGCACGCCTTCGATGCCCTGCTCGATGACGACTTTCGTGTCGTACGTGAACGCTTCGTCGATCGCCGCCCCAAGCGCGGCAGGATCTTTCACTTTCGTAACACCTACGGACGAACCCAGATTGGCCGGCTTTACGAAGACTGGAAAAGCGAGCGCGGAACAACGTTGCAACGTCGCGTCGCGACCTCGTTGCCATTCGCCGATTCGTACGGTTTCGTAAGGAACGATCGGAATCTCGGCTTGAGCAAGCAGCCGCTTCATCACGTCTTTGTCCATGCCGACAGCGGAGCCGAGCACACCCGATCCGACATACGGCACACCCGCGAGTTCGAGCAGGCCTTGGATACAGCCGTCTTCACCCATCGGTCCGTGGAGGACAGGAAAAACCACGTCGATGGTTTCGCTTGACGAACCCGTGATCGACAAGGCAGCGGCGCCGTGATCATTCGGATGCGCCGGAAGCGACACGGACGAGGCGGATTGTTCGAGCTTCGCAAGGCGTGGATCTCGAGCACCGGCCAAGAGCGCGGCTTCTTCCTGCAGGAGCCAACGTCCGTTCTTGTCGATGCCTACGAGCATCGGTTCGAATCGTTCGCGGTCGAGCGCCTGGACGACGTTACGCGCGGACAACAGCGATATCTCGTGCTCGGCGGAACGACCGCCAAACAACACGGCAACTCGGAGCTTTCGCGATGCGGACATGATGCGCGCACCCTAGCACCGCTCCGTTGCGAGACGAAAAACGTGGCGGGTGCTCGTCAGTCGTTCGCTGCGGCAAACGCTTTGCGAACAGTGCCTGCGTCGATGTGTTTGAGCACGTGACCGTCGGCGAGCTCCACATCGAACGAGGCTGCGCGACCACGCTTCACTTCGACGCCTCGCACGACCACACGCGATCCCTTCGCGAGTGAAACATCGCGCAACTTCACATCGGTCGTCGCCACGAGACGCGCTCCGACTTCAAAGTCGGGGGCGGAGTCGGATTCGTCGGCCATTGGGGCAAGGTTTGACCGGCTAAACTCTCCGGCAAACGTCGGCACGGAGAAGGTCGAGACCAGGAGAACGAGGCCCAACGAAGAGCGAGTACGCAACAGCATCGACACCAGAAATACTGCATCTCGAGCGAGGCCGGTGGACTTGATTGGCCGCTCTTTGCAGGCGGAAAATTGCAGAACGAGTGTGATGATCAGCCGAGGCGCGGACACCAACCATCGAGGGCTTTTTCCACGAAGTGCAGGCGATCTTGGCCCCAGAAGAGCTGATCGCCGACGAGGAAACTCGGCGCGCCGCAAAGACCGAGTCGTTCGGCTTCGTCCGTCGCATCGCGCAGGGCTTTTCGATGTTCATCTTCGGACGCAGCCCGGACAAACTCAGGCGCGAGGCCGGTAGCTTCGAGGATATTTTGGAGGACTTCGTCGTTCGCGATGTCGCGATCGTCGACCCAATACGCGCGATAGATGTTGTGGATGAGGGCGATCTTTTTATCGTCGGGAGCGGCGAGCGTGAGGCGCAGGGGTTTGACCGTATTCATGGGAAAACGTGTGGCGAAGTGGAAGGGGACGTTCCACGCATCGGCCCAACGAAATAGGTCGGCGCGATAGAGGCGGGCTTTGGCTTCGGGCATGGCCTGAAGGGGAACGTTTGGAGTGCCAATCGTTTTGAAGAGCGCACCGAGCAAGAACGGTTTGTAAATGACGACGGCTCCGTGTCGCGCGGCGACGGATTCGATTTGCGTCGACGCGAGATACGCAAAGGGGCTCGAAAAATCGAAGAAGAAGGAGACGGATTTCATGGCGCTCGATTCAAGGACATGAGCATCGACGGATGAGGGCTGGTGTCACGAAAAAAATTTCAAGATGATCCCAAGAGGTTTTGGAGGCTCGTGTCGGAAGGGCAGACGGAGGAACGACAATGCGCAAGACGACGATCCCGGCAGCCCTTTTTGCGAGCATGACCATCGGCCTTTTTTCGACGGCGGCGTTGGCGGAAGACAAAAAGCAGCCGAAATCCGAGGACTACGGATACATTTTCAACGACGACGCGTTATTGGGTAATGACCTTCAGGGACAAACCGGGATTATCAAGGTGCGTCCGGTCGGCGTGCGGGATCGACTCATTCGGCCCCGAACGCAATTCATTGCCGAGATGTTCAAGTCGATTGAACACATCTGAACGCATTCCCGCCTCGAAATTCAAATCCCACCGAAAAAGAAATGACCGGGTAAACGATCCGTCCAGCGATTGTCGTGCGTAACATTGCGTGCGCGATGATCGACTCGGGCGAAGGGTGTTTCGTTTGCCCGGTAAAACCAATCATTCAAATTCGTCGTAGACGTGAACTTGGGTGGCTCGGTGGAGCTGCTTGGTCGCGTCATCGACCTCGCCATTCAAGATCATTGCCGAAAACAGGCCATCGCTGTCGAGATCACCCAAGGCTGCGGTCTCGAAGTTCGACGATTGCGTGGAAGCCATGCAACCATACGTCGAACAAAACGTCGTTGAATTTCGCAGGTAATTGTATTGATAGTAGGTTGGGTCGTGAAGTTCGAATCGCAAGCATCTCCACCCGCTGGTGGCCGTACCCTGATCGAAATCAATACCATTATGGTTATTGGGGATATACTTGGCGCCTTGCGGTACGAATCCAGGCACGGGAGCTGCGCTATCGCAAAGCTGGTGGACCGCGGACGATGACGATGTGCCGAGCACCATCATTTGCGACAGCGCAGTCTCACGCGTGTAGGAGTCAGCCGCCGCCCTGGCGATTCCGCCGATCGCGTTGCGTGCTTCGCCTGTTTTGGCGCTTTTCACGTAGCGATTTACGCCGAAAATGGCGAGCGCCGCCAGTACGCCGACGATCGCGACCACGATCATCAGTTCGACAAGTGTAAATCCGCGTTGGTTCAGGCGGCGACGAGCAAGCATTTCAAGGTTCCCCTTGCGCGAGGCGTTTAGCACGATTCGTTCCATACCCCTGACCGCCAAGTCGATGACAGCAAATGCTTCAATGTAAGGCTAACCTAATCATCATTGTTACCACATCCAGACGGGCATGCCCAGAATCGTCACTCGCCCTCGCAGTCGGTGACAATTTGCGTCCATTGCCATGTCGCGGATTGCGGGGAAAAATGACGGTACGAAAGGATCATTTGCCTGCGGCGCCGATCAAAAAGTCGGTGCAACCGATTGATCCATTCCCGCTTTGCCCATAACGTTGGCTCCCGTTTGCCAAGTTTGGTCATTGACGAGCAATTTGAACTCAAAGTCGTTTTTTATTTCAGTGGAAATGAAAGCGAAGGTGCCGTTCGTCGAGCGGTGTAGCGGAAAGCCTAAATCCCACGTGAGCGGGGTCATGTTTCCGCGAATCGAAAGGAATTGATTTGCGGCCGGAGTGTATAGCGTCGATATACGCGTCGGGGTGACGGGATCTCCGGGAGCGGATTCGAATCGAACCACAATGCCGGGATGGTCGGACACGGCCTCCATGCCCAGAAAAACCTTTTCCGCTTTGACCGGACGCCATTTCGCAGCTCGATGCACCATGACGTGGTCGATACCGGCGGCGTCGAGTCCCGCGTCGGCGGCCAAATACCCCAGGGAAGGAAATGCCGCATGCGTTGCGCTCCCTTCGATATCGTTGAAATCGCCCGCGACGATGGCTCCAAAACCCGGATCGGTGTCGACGAGCGCCGCGACGGCGACCTCGCGCGCTTGCATTTTTCGAGCAGCTTCCTCGAAAACTTCGAAATGAACGCTCGTCAATCGAATATCCGCCCACTCCGCAGGCAGCATTGCCGATGTCGCGACTCGTCGTAAGGAACCTTGAACCGCGAGGACCATTTCTTTGGGGTCGGACAAAGCGCCTTTGACCAAGAGTCCAACACCTTCATCGGCTTGATCCGGCGTTCCTTCCCACGCGATATGGGCAAATGTCCACGTGGAAGACCACGTCGCCGAGGTGGCTTTCTCAATGGCGGTACGTAATTCGTTCAAAGCATTTTCGCCTGGGCGTTCACAGGCTTCTTGAAGAGCAATGGCGGAAATATCGCGACTGGCGACGAGCGTTGCTATGGCGGAAAAACGATCCGCGTTTGTCGCGTAAACCGTGCCATCCAACCGCAGGCAATGCAAATTGAGCGACAAAAGCGAGACGGAATTCATCGCCGGTCCGCCGCCTTCGCCGGAAGATGACGACGAACTGTTTGACGACGACGACACCGACGAACTCGAGGACGAGGAACCCGAACTGGATGAACTCGATGTCGGGGCTCCACCGGAGCCTCCCGAACCGGTCGAGCCGTTTCCGGAGCCTCCGGCGCTGCAAGCGCCCGTTATGGCGATAGCGCCCAAAAGAGCCGCACAACGTAAAGAATTTGCAATCATGACGGGCCTCGAGAAGGGTTACAAATCGACGACGACAGCGGGGTTGGTCGGAGCATAACTCAGCGTGCAGATGCTTGCATTGACGAATTTCGTCCCATTCAAATCGACGGTGCCATACCCCTCGTGAATATGACCGAAAACATGGAGGCGCGGACGAATTCGGTCGACGACGTCGCGCAAATCGTCGCAACCAACCGCTTCATCCGCAAACGTGCGGTCGAGAATGCCGCGGGGAGGTCCGTGGGTGACGAGCACGTCCGTGTCCGTGGGAATCAGGTCCCATTTGGCGCGTAATGCGGCGCCGCGGGGCAAATTGAAGGCCCAATCCAGAAACCACGGCTGCCAAGGGGATCCCCAAAAACGCAAGCCATCAATTTCGACGCCACTGTCGAGGAGATAATGGCAGCCCGCGAAGATTTCGCGTCCCAATTTGGGTTCGAGCTCCAAGCAGCGGTCGTGATTACCGGCAATGACGACTTTGTGCCGGTGAGGGAGTGCTTGGAAAAATTTGGCGAATGCCTGGGCTTGCGATTGCTTTCCATGGCCGCAAAAGTCTCCGGCGTGCACCAGCACATCACCGTCGGGGATGATGATCCGATCGTGCATTCGGTGTGTGTCGCTGAGCAAGACGAGGCGCATCGGTGGATGCTAATGGACATCGAAACGATAGTCCAATGGTTTGGCGCGGTTATTTCGGGGCGGTCGTTCGTTTGCCACGTCCGGAAATCATACCATCGCGCATCGCAGCCGATTGTTCCGGCGCGACACGGGAACTTCGATGCCAAGCAATCAAATAGCCGAGGAATGTCACATTTATGGTCAACGTTGCCACAACTTCGAGATATTGCGGGAAGATGGCAATGGCGGTGATACCCAATGTGGCAATACCCGCGGTCACCCAGGACGCCGTCACGCGCGGAACCAACATGATCATGGTGCCCAGGATACCCGTGCACAAAATGAACATATCTCGTAATGCAACCACAGCCATCGCTTCATGATGGGTGATGCCTACGACGCGGCTTGCGTCGAACAACAACCCCATGACGATGACGAGGACGATTCGTTGGCGATGAAATGAATTGTCCAACAACGTACGGCGAAAAATAATGGCGCCCGCGCCGGCGACGAATGTAAGGGTCAAAGAAGGCACGAGCATCGACGAGAAAATCGTGGCATCCTGGAAATATTCATTCGGGGCGAGCAACCAGGCGCCGAGGACGCTGAGCAGTAGCACGCCGAAATAAATGCGCTGTCGCGAATTTTTCGATCGGCCGTCTTCGGGCATTGCTTCCAATTGTTCAAGCAATGCATCCATATCGGGAAAACGCGCGTCTCTTTCCCAAGACAAACCGCGAACCAATAACTCCCTTACCCGAGCCGGTATGTCGTCACGCTGCGGCGGTTTGATGTCCTGCGGCGCCAGTCCCGGAAAGATCATCGACGATGCGCCCTCCGCCACCGGAAGTTTGTTGTACAATGCCTCGTAAAGCGCCACGCAAAAACTGAATTGGTCCGAACGAGCGTCAATGACATCTCCAGCGAATTGCTCGGGCGACATATATGCCGGAGTGCCCGATATCGCACCTTCGGCCGTCAATTGCGAGGCCAGCGCATTGGATACTCGTGGTTTACCCGCGTCATCCGATGCGACGGCCCCGCGCGCATGGGCCAAACCAAAATCGAGAATTCGCACGCGTTTTTCTCGGTCAATCATTGCATTGTGCGGCTTGAAGTCGCGATGCACCATGCCCGCAGCGTGCACGGCGACGAGCCCACGGCCGGCCTGAGCATAAGCATCGAGGATTTCGCCGACGGTTCGTTGCGATTCGTCCTGCCACTGCCGCAGCGTCTTGCCGTCGATATGTTCCATGACGACAAACACATTGTCATCGACTTGACCCACTTCGTGGATTGCCACGACGTTGGGATGCGACAAACGCGCCAACGCTTGGGCTTCACGCAGCATGCGCTTTTGCGTCTCCTCCGGGGCATAAGCGGCATGCAACAACTTGATCGCTACTTTGCGGTCGAGCTGTTCATCATATCCGGAAAACACCTCACCCATGCCGCCTTCGCCCAGCTTGCGCAGCAGCAAGAAACGGCCGATGGCGGTCGCGCCTTCGTGACGAGCCGCAGCCTGCACTGGCGGCGCCGCCATCGTGACTGCCATTTCAATGGCCGACGCGGGCTTCAATGGCGCGGCGATGGTATCCGCAATGGCGTCCGACGAGATCGTTGCGGCGAGTGCCGATTTATCATGGTCGGACGATTCTTTCGCGCTCGTCATCGAAGGGACGTTATCAACCGACGAAGCGAAATGCCACGGATATTTCGTTATGCGAGGATCGAGCCTTGCGCATTGTTTCGATGCGTGAGGCAAAGGGAGGGCCGGCCGAGAAGGCGGCCTTTCGGAAATCAAAACATCGATTCGATGTTGATGAGCTTCTCGTCGAAGTCAATCTTGCGAGCCGGTCGTGCGGGGCTCGGAGCCGGGGCATGCATTTGTTTGCGACGGACGTCGAAGATCAACGTGGGCGGGTATTCGACCTGATACGAAATGCGAAATTCGCGCGTTTCCCGCGGTTCGAGGGTGATCGTCCAGCGCACGATACCCTTGGTATCGACCTTTTCATTCGGCGCAATCTTCACGTTGCTGACGCGAATATCCGTGTTTTCAGAAACGGGAATTCGTTCCGCCAGGACCAACGTCACCTTGCGATCGGACAAATTCTGCGCCGTGCTCACGAAAGACAGCTGCATGCGATTGCGCTCTTTACGTGAAAGCGAGCTTTGGTGTTTGTCGAGTTCCCGCGTGAGCTTGATCTGGTCCGCGACGCTGAAGAAAACACTGAAGTCTTCGTCTTTGGCCACGAAATCAACGTCCGTCATGCCCAAAAAGGCGCCGTCTTGATATCGAGCCACGTTGCCGGGCAAAAGCGGTTGCGACGTTTTGTTGTTCAGCTCCAACGTAACGGCGGCATTGAGGGATTCTTCCGGGGCCGCAATGATTTGCCGCTTGGCTTTGATGCGGCTCGTTCCCAGACGCAAGCGAATCGATCGCCCGTCCGAACGCACGATCGCGGGATCTTTCGATGTAAAGTGCGCCGTCGTTCCACGCGTCTGCAATCCTTGGAAAATAGCGACGGTCTTGCTTTGGGTCCGTTCGAGCATCGCCAAATTGTCCGTATACGATTGCTCGAATTGCTCCATCTCCGTAATGCGCTGCGAAGACGCCTGATTCATCTTGTTCCAATGCATGTTTTGCTCTTCGAACTTCTTTTGCGCACTGCTGAACGATGTGACTTGGCGTGTGACCGAACGACTCGTTTCCTGCGTTTTTCCAAGCGCCATCATTTCAAGCTCGGGAATTTTTTCGCTTTCCGAGGACGATTGCGTCGAAAACGACATCTCCGCGTGGGTCCAATCTTCGCCCGTCGTTTGCGTCACGACGGCAAATGAGCTGAGTTCGACATTGTCCGGATCACTCGCTTGCGCGCGTAGTTCATGCATGGGCTCCCACGTCGCGCCCGGCGTCGCGTAGGTGAGCACCAAATTGGCATTTCCCGCCGCGGTGCTTTGCATGGTCACGGAGACGGTGGTTTCTTCGAGTTTCGTCAGACGGGCCAATTCTTCGAGATTCTTGGCGCTCGCTTCGACCTCGGGCGCCAATTGCTCCCGTTCGAATGCGATATTT